>OLNW01000080.1_pt1 | contig 115783 bp, 124 predicted proteins | sample 1672121 | NCBI WGS metagenome assembly OLNW01 (sample SAMEA3136648, study PRJEB25190) | human gut metagenome
TCAACTAGGGTTTAAATAAAATCTTTTTACTGTCTACTTTTTGTTGACAAGTTCACACAAAACTGTGGATATCTTCTTTTATTATTTCATAATTTCTTGATAAATTTCGTCAGTATCTTTTAAACTTTCTTGGTTAAAATTAATATTCCAATTATCATCTTCATATCTTGGAATTAAATGAACATGATAATGTTTTACATCTTGGCCTAATTCATTATTTTGGACAATTGTTAATCCTTTTATATTTAACTTTTCTTTTAATAAATCATATATCTTTTTTTCTACTTCTAAAATGTGAGTAGTAAGAATACTATCAACTTCTTTTACTGTTACAATATGTTTTTTAGGAATAATTAGACAATGTCCGTTTGTGTTAGGATTAATATCTAAAAATACCTTTACTAACTCATCTTCATAAATTGTTTTACTAGGAATACTTCCTTCTATAATCTTACAAAATAAACAATCCATCTTTTCATCTCCTTAGATTTATTTTATCATACAAAAAGAAAATGTGGTCTACATTTTCTTACGTGGTTTGTGAATATTTGCGGATATTCTAGTTATATATTGTCTATTTTTTACTTACTTTATGCAAAAAAATGTAAACTTACAAAATACGACATACCTATTTACAATTTTTACTTATTTTTTCTGTTATCATGCTACAGTTTTTATTTTTTACTTTTAATTGATAAAAAAATTAATTTAAATTTGCTTTATACTTATTATAATCTATTTTCAATATTTAAAAATCGTGTTAGAATAAGGACTAGAAAAAGGTGATAGAAATGAATTTTTTAATTGATCATATCAATGTTATTAGTAAAGATAAAAAGGAAATCTTAAAAGACTTCTCTTTAGAAATTGGTAAAGGAGAAATCCATGTTATTATGGGACCTAATGGTACTGGTAAAAGTACATTATCGAAAGTAATTATGGGAAGTCGTGATTATATTGTTTCTAATGGTGATATATTAGTAGATGGTGATAGTATTTTATCTTTAGATACTACAGAAAGAAGTAGAAAAGGGATCTTTTTAGCTATGCAGTCACCACTTAGTATTGATGGTGTTACCAATAGTGAGTTTTTAAGAACTGCTTTATCTAGTAAACTAGGAAAAAATGTTGGTATTTATGAATTTATGAAGTCAATGGAACAAGCTATGTCTGATTTAAAAATGAATCCTAATATGATGCATCGTTCTATTAATCAAGACTTTTCTGGTGGTGAAAGAAAGAAAAACGAAATCTTACAGATGAAAGTTTTAAAACCTAATTTTATTATTTTAGATGAACTTGATTCAGGACTAGATGTTGATAGCTTAAAAATTGTGTGTGATAATATTAACGATTATTTAAAAGAAAATCCTGATACTTCTGTTTTAATTATTACTCATTATACTAGAATTTTAGAATACATTAAGCCAGATTTTGTTCATGTTATTCATAGTGGTAAAATTGTGAAAACGGGAGATTATCGTTTAGCACAGGAAATCGAAAAAAATGGTTTTAGTTGTGTGAATGATATGAGTGGTGAAGATAATCATGAATAAGATATTAATGAGTAGTCCAGAAAAAACAAGTATTATAAATGATGGTAAATATCGTTTTTCAGAAGATACTACTCTTACTTTAGAAGTAGAAGATTTTAGTAAAGATATTTTTCTTTCTGTTACTAGTCATAAAAAAGTAGTATTCAATTTATTTAGTAAAAATTCTACTCTTAATTTTCATATTCAAATTTTAAAAGGAGCAGAATTTGTCTTTAATTATTTTTCTATTAATGGCAGTAATACAATTACTACGAATCTTTTAGAAGATGAAAGTAAATTTTATTTAAATTATAGTGTACTAAATGATGATAATAGTAATAATAAGATTACCGTTTATCATGATGCTTCTAAAACAGAAGCTTATCTAAAAAATCATGGCTTTAGTAGTGGAGGCGCTAAACTAGTTTTTGATGTATCTAGTTATATTCCAAAAGAAGCAAGTAGTTGTATCAGTAGACAAGATAACCAGATATTAGAAAATAGTCAAAGTTTTTCACAAATTAATCCTAATTTATATATTGAAAACTATGATGTAGAAGCAAGTCATTCTGCTTATATTGGAGAGTTTAAAGAAGATGAGTTATTCTATTTAATGAGTAGAGGACTTAAAATAGAAGAAGCAAAACTTTTACTTTTACAGGCTTTTTTGATGGGAAGTTTACATATAGATGATGAAAGACGAGAAAAATATCAAGGAGAGATTAAAAAATATTTTATTAGGGAGGTGTAAATATGCATAGAGAGGATTTTCCTATTTTAAAACAAGATCTTATTTATTTTGATAATGGTGCTACTACTTTAAAACCTCAAGTAGTAATTGATAGTATTACTGACTATTATACTAATTACACTGCAAATGCTCATAGAGGAGATTATGATAATAGTTTAAAGGTAGATATTAAATATGAAGAAGTGCGTACGAAAGTAAAGAACTTTATTCACTGTGATAGTGAAAAAGAAGTAGTTTTTACTAGTGGAGCAACAGATTCTTTAAATCGAATTGTGTTTGGATTTATGAAATATTATCTAAAAGCAGGAGATGAAGTTTTAATTACAAAGGCAGAACATGCATCAAATGTGCTTCCTTGGTTAGAACTTGAAAAAGAGTTAGGTATTTTGGTTAAATATATTCCACTTGAAAATCATTTAGTGAAACTTGAAAATGTAGAAAAAGCAATTACAGAAAAAACAAAAGTAATATCTTTAGCACATATTACGAATGTTTTAGGAGATGAAAGACCAATTGAAGAAATTGGTAAATTGTGTCAGAAACATAATATTTTATTTGTAGTAGATGGAGCACAAAGTGTACCTCATATTTCTGTTGATGTCAAAAAATTAAATATTGATTTCTTAGCTTTTTCTGCTCATAAAATGTTAGGACCAACTGGAGTTGGAGTTTTATATGGAAAAGAAGAATATCTAGAAAAAATGATGCCAACTTCTTTTGGAGGGGGTATGAATTCTACTTTTACTTCAATAGGAGAAGTTGAATATAAAAGTTTACCTACTAGATTAGAAGCAGGTACTCCAAATATTGCTGGCGTAATTGGAATGGGTAGTGCGATTGATTATTTAATGAAAATTGGAATGGAAAACATTACGAAATATGAAAGACATTTAAAGGAATACTTTTTAGAAAAAGCAAAAGATGTAGAAAACTTAGTTGTTTACAATAAAGATATTCCGGGTGGTTTAGTTGCTTTTAACTTAGATGGTGTTTTTAGTCAAGATACTGCAGTATATTTAAATCATTATCACATTTGTGTAAGAGCAGGAAATCATTGTGCTAAGATTTTAAAAGAAGATTTACTTGTTAAAAATACTTGCCGTATTAGTTTTTATCTATATAATACTGAAGAAGAAATTGATAAATTAATAGAAGTATTAAAAAATTCTAAAGAAATATTTAAAATTATTTTATAAAAGTTAGGATAGTGAAAGAAATGGATCCAATATTAAAAAGAGAAATTATGTTAGATAATTATGAGAATCCTATGAATAGAGGATTAGTAGATGATGATAGTTATATTAAAATTAATACCAATAATGAAAGTTGTATTGATAACTTAGATATCATGTATAAGATTGAAGATGGAAAATTAGTTGATATTAGATTTGATGGAGAAGCGTGTGCAATTTCTACTAGTAGCACTAGTATTATGATTAAGTCTTTAATTGGAAAAACAAAAGAAGAAATTTTAAAAATACTAGAAAACTATGAAAATATGATAAATGAAAAAGAATATGATAGTAGTGTTTTAGGAGAATTAAATGTATATAATGAAATATACAGACAACCTAATCGTAAAAAGTGTGCACTTTTACCGTTTGAATCTTTAAAGAAAATAATTGATAAAATGTAAATAGAAAAGTGGTGGTTTTTTTGGAAATCATAGGACTTAGCCAAGAAAAAATTAAACAAATATCTGAAATTAAAAAGGAAGATAGTTGGGTACTAGATTATCGTTTAAAGAGTTATGAGCTTTTTGAAAAGGCAGAAGAACCTAGTTTTGGGCCAAAAGCTAATATTGATTTTGAAAAGGTAATTTATTATAAAACGAATGATGATAACAAGATTAAAAATAACTGGAACGATATTAGTTGTAGTATTCGAGATGAACTTAATTCAGTGGGCGTACTTGAGAGTGAAAAGCATTTAGATGGTATGGGTGTTCAATATGAAAGTGAAGTTATATACCATAATATGCTTGATGAATTAACTAAGAAAAATGTTATTTTTACATCTATTGAAGAAGGTCTTAAAAAGTACCCTGATATTGCTAGGAAGTATTTTGGTAAAATTGTATCTAATGCAGATAATAAATATGCTAGTTTAAATAGTAGTGTTTTTAGTGGAGGTAGTTTTATTTATATTCCACCTCATACAGAACTTGATAGACCACTACAAAGCTATTTTAGAATTAATAGTCGTAGTATGGGTCAATTTGAAAGAACTTTGATTATTGTAGATGATGATAGTAGTTTACATTATATAGAGGGGTGTACAGCACCTAATTATAGTGAATCTAGTTTACATGCTGCAGTTGTTGAGATTTATGTTGGTAAGGGTAGTAAGTGTCGTTATAGTACGATTCAAAACTGGGCTACTAATGTTAATAATTTGGTTACAAAAAGAGCTTTGGTTGATACTGATGGCGTAATGGAATGGATTGATGGTAATATTGGTAGTAATGTGACTATGAAGTATCCTGCTTGTATTTTAAAAGGAGATAGAGCAGAGGGTACTTGTATTACGATTAGTGTAGCTACAAATCATCAAGAACAGGATACTGGTGCTAGAATGATTCATATTGGTAAAAATACTAAGAGCACTATTATTTCTAAGAGTATTGCTAGAAATGGTGGAAATGCTACTTATCGTGGTAAAGTTGATATTAAGAAAAGTGCTACTAATAGTAGTAGTATGGTAAAATGTGATACTTTAATACTTGATGATATTTCTAAGAGTGATACAATTCCTGTTAATATTTGTGAGAATAATTCTAGTAATATTGAACATGAAGCTACTGTTTCTAAAATCAGTGATGAAAAATTATTTTATATGATGTCAAGAGGGCTTGATGAAGAAAAAGCTACTGAACTTATTATCTTAGGTTTTATTGAAAAGTTTAGAGAAGAGTTACCAATGGAGTATGCTGTTGAGTTAAATCAACTTTTGAAAAAAAATTTATAAAACTATGAAACTTATTTTTTGATAGTGAAATAGTATGGCAAAATTGAAAATTCCCCTAGGGAATTTTCTTTTTTTGGTCTAAAAACAGGCTTTAATTTATAAAATTGGCGATTTGTGTTTTCTTTTTCTTTCGATTATTATACTGGCATGAAAGGAGGGATACTATGTTAAATCAGCTAGTTTTAGTAGGAAGAATTGTAAAGAAACCGGAATTAAGAGAAGCAGAAAATAATAAAAAATATTCTTTTATTACGTTGGCAGTTCCTAGAAGTTTTAAAAATGTCAATGGTGAATATGATACAGATTTTATTGACTGTGCTTTATGGGATAGTGTTGCAGCTTCCACTGTTAAATACTGTGATAAAGGCGATATTGTTGGTATTAAGGGAAGACTTCAGAGTAGAATTGTTGAAAAAGATGATACCAAAAAACAGGTTTTAGAAGTAGTAGCAGAAAAGGTAACTTTTCTGTCCTCAAACAATAAAAAAGAAAACTAGTTTCTAATTAGTTAACTAACCTCAAAATACGACAAGATTTCACTATAATGTACCTATATATTGGTACAAGAGGTGTTTAAAATGATTCTATTTGCAAAAAGATTAAAGGAAAAAAGAAAAGAAATGGGATTTACTCAAAAACAACTAGGTGAAATGATTGGAGTAACTAAGGTTAGTATTTGTTGTTATGAAAATGGTACTAGAACTCCAACACTTGATACTCTAATTGATTTAGCAAATGCACTACAAGTTGAGTTAACTTATCTTTTAGGTGTTGATAGTTTTGTGGTTGCTGAGGGTGAACCTGAAGTAGGTATTAATATAGCTTATAATGAAATTGCACTTATTAAAGAACTTCGTATGCATATTAAGTTATATGAAAGACTTTTAGAAGATCCAAAAAGAACTATGGATTATATTGAGAAAAAATTGCGTTAAACATATAGGTATTTGCTTATATGTTTTTCTTTTTTCTAAAATTATGTTACACTCTTAATATAGTAAGATAGGTGAAGATAAAATGGAAGAATCAAAGAAAGAAGAATTACAAAATATTTTAAATCAAATTGAAAATCTTTATTATGTTGATAATATCGAAGATAGAAAAGATGAATTACTTAATTTATGGACTAGATATTATCAGTTAGCTTATTCTTATCATATTCAATTAGATAGTGTCTATAATTTGTTTTTACTTGGTGAAAATGTGTGTTATGTAATTGATAGTAAATTAAATAGACAAGAAAATATGGAAGTACCAAATGATGCTATTTATCATTTACTTGAGGTATTAAAAGAAAATAAGGATTCTTTGGTAAATGGTATTTCTTATCAAGAAGCAATTCAAATACTTGAGTATGTAGTAAATAAGACTTGGAATAATTTAGCACATTTTGGAATTGACTTATCTAGAAATTCTTTAAATGGTTTTTGTGAATTTGCACAACTTAGTAGTCTTTTGCCACTAGAGAAACTTGGCCTTTCTGTTACTAAGAATACAGCAGAAGCTAGTTTTGATTATCCATTACATCATGCTTTTGGAACAGTTAAAATTCCGATTTTAGAAAATGGTATTTTAAAAGAAGAGTTTTTCTTAATTGATCCAACTTATAAACAATTTTTTACAGCAGTTAGATGTAACTTTGGTAGATTTTTTGTAGAAAATGAGGATACAGGAAAAATACTTGCTCCAGATATTGGTTATTTTATGAAGTTAGATGAAGAAAAAAGCGTTTGTTCTTCTATTATAAAGAATGGTTATATTTTACTTGATGATAATGTGGCTAAGATATATGGAAGTGGTTTTAAACTAGCAAGTATTCCAGCTATTCACAATGATTCTTACGATTTAGAATATGATAAAGTTTTAAATGAAGATGGAAATTATTTTAAGAATTGTATATTAAATGATAATGGTAGATACTGTTCAAGTATTAATGAATTAGAAGATTATGGTTTCGATTTAGAAATTCCTATTTCAAAAAATATTCATTATCAGTAGTTATTTTCTATTTTATTTGGTATAATTTTATTAGAATAGAGAGGCGGTTATATGGCAATCGTAGATATTATTAATAAGAAAAGGCTGGGTAATATTTTAACTAGAAAAGAGCTAGAGGAAGCTTTTTTAGGTTATTATCATGGTGATATTCCTGATTATCAAATGAGTAGCTTATTAATGGCTATTTGTCTTAAGGGTATGACTGATGAAGAAATCTTAAATCTTACTGATATTTTTATTCATAGTGGCGATATTTTAGATTTAAGTGGTATACATGGTATTACTGTTGATAAACATTCTACTGGTGGTGTTGGTGATAAAACAACTTTAGTGGTTGCATCTATTGCGGCTTCCTTAGGGGTAAAGGTTCCTAAAATGAGTGGTAGAGGACTTGGTCATACTGGTGGAACTATTGATAAACTTGAAAGTATTCCAGGTTTTCGAGTTAATTTAACGGAAGAAGAATTTATCAATCAGTTAAACGAAGTGGGAGCTTGTATTATTAGTCAAACCAAAAATTTAGCTCCTCTTGATAAAAAGGTATATGCACTTCGTGATGTGACTGGTACAGTAGAATCTATTCCTTTAATTGCTACTAGTATTATGAGTAAAAAGATAGCTAGTGGTGCTGATAAAATTATGCTAGATGTTAAAGTGGGAACAGGGGCCTTATTAAAAACTAGAAAAGATGCTTTAGAAATTTCTAGAATTATGAAAATGATTGGTAATAATTATGGAAAAGAAGTAGAAACTATGATTACTTATATGGATATTCCACTTGGTACTTCAATTGGTAATGCACTTGAAATACTAGAAGTAATTAAGATTTTATGTAATGAGGAAAATAATTATTTAGTTGCTTTATGTAAGGCATTGTCTAGTAAAATGGTTCAACTTGCTCTTGGAAAAACGATTAATCAGGCAAATGATATGGTAGAAGATAGTTTAAAAAGTGGAAAGGCTTACTTGAAATTTTTGGAAATAGTAAAAGCTCAAGGTGGAGATTTGAGTGGTTTAAGAGTTAGTAAGAATACACAAGATATTTATTCTACTAAGAGTGGTCATGTCATTGATATGGATGCTTATCGTTTTGGAAAACTTTCTCTTGATTTGGGTGGAGGAAGAAAAACTAAGGAAGATAAAATTGACCCAAGCGTTGGAATTGTACTTAAGAAAAAAATTGGTGATGATGTTAAAGTTGGAGATGTATTATGTACTTTATACTTAAAAGAAGGTAGTAAACCAATTACAGAAGATTTAACTGATTACTACACATTCACTGTAGATTCAGAAAAAGAAAAAATATTAGATGCAAAGGAAAAAGAGATTGAACTCTTATAGGAGAAAATAATGATTTATTTTATAATTTTTATGATTTTATTATTTGATTTTGTAGTATTTAAAATGGCTTCTAACTGTTCTAGATGGGAAGAAGAATATTATTTAAAAGAAGAAAAGAAAAATTAATGGTGTGTTAGTTTTTCATATATGTATTTTAATATAAATAGCTTAAAGTGAAGACTTTAGGTTATTTTTTTAACTTTTTTTATTTTTTGTAAGTATTTTTGAAAGTTTCCTAAATAATATTATAGAAGATAGCCGGCACCTTCTAATATTATAAAGGAGATTTAGATATAAAATTATGATAGAATTATTAGAAAAAAATCAAGAAAAAATAAAAGAACAGAAAAAAGATAATTTTGTATCTTTATTATCAGATACTACATTTAAATATCTATTTAAAAATGAAGATACAAGAGAGTGGTTAGTAAATATCATTAAGGGCACATTTTAAAAAACTTATTAAATCTAAGTACTGTTTCATTGGAAGATATTTCAAAAACTACTGGCTTGGATATTGATACTTTAAATACCTTATCCAAAGAATCCTAAATAAAAATGACTTGAAAATATATTCAAGTCATTTTTAAATATCTTTATTCTCCTAAAGTCAAAGTAACTGTTGTACCACTTGGAACATTACTTCCACTTCTCATAGATTGTTTGATTACTTTAGTATTTTTTTCATTACTATCATCTACAAACTTACAGTTAATATTTGCTTTCTTGCAACTATTACTTGCATCTTCCTTCGTCATACCAATTAAATTTGGAATTATTGTATTACCACCTTGAGAAATTACTAGTATAACCGTTTCGTTATTTTTAATAATTTGATTTTCTTTATGAGAAGAAGAAATTAGTTTACCTTTTTCGATACTATTACTATATTCATAATTAATTTGATAGGCAATATCATTTCCATCAGCCCAAGTAATAAAATCATCAAGATTACTAAAACTTATCATATAAATTTGTCCCTTTGATAAAGTTACTTGAATAGTATCACCAACATTTATTAGATTTCCCTTGATATAATTACTACTAACTACTTTTCCTTTTTTTATCGTATCATCGTGTTCTTCTTTAAATTCTATTTTTAAACGATTATTAGTAGCCCAAGTATTAATTTCATTAGCATTCATTTTCGTTAAATCAGGAACTGTAATTTGATTTTTCTTAGAAACTGTTAAAATAATTTCTGTATTATCACTAGGACTAATAACTTCCCATTTTTTAACACTTTGTTTTAAGATAATATTTTCTTCTTTTTCTTCGCTATAAGCATATTCTATATCACACTTTAAATGATTTCTTCCACAATAGATAATAGCATGAAAAGAATCAAGACCAACTAAATTAGCCATAGTAACACTTTTTAAATCTTCTTCTTTACCTAGGGAAGATACTAAAGTAATAGGTTCATCTCTTTTAACTTCTTTTATTACATCTTGACTTATAATTGTATCTTTTGAAACTGTATCACTAAACTCAAAATTAATTGTAACATTCGTTAAATGATTATCATCAATATACTTAATAACATCATCTAATTTCCAACCAACCATACTAGTAACAATAGTGCTAATAGAAGTATCAACTCCATCAGAAACAACAACCTTCATTTTCTTAAGTCCTTTGGTAGAAGTACCAGCCTTTACACTCTGACTGATAATCTTATACTGTAAAATAGTATCGCTATTCTCAAAATCTTGTTCAATTAAAATATTTCTTTCATTTGCCCAAGTAACTACTTCTTTAATATCTTTATTCGTAAAATCTAATACTAAATCTTTTTTTGCATTAACACTAGAAATTACTTGAAATAAACTGTAAAAAGTAAGAAGTAAGGAACCAATAATAATAAATATTTTAACTTTTTTATTTTGAGCAAACATACCAACAATTACATAAAACATTGAAAAAATAGCTAACAATACCACACTGATAATACTAATAATCTGATTTAAAATATTACTACTAGCTAATATCGTATAAATCATATAAGAAATAGTAGAAACCAGTGATAAAGCTAAACAAAAATAAACAATAACTTGAAATACTTTTTCTTTTTTTCCTAATTTTTCTTCCATAATGCACCTCTATTCTAACTTAATTATATAATAAGAAATAAATTATGAATACTAAAAAATCTAAAAAATAGGAACTAGTGTCAAATAGTTAGAAAGTAAAATCCTAAATATTTTCTATCTTTCTAATAGTGTTCATGATAAAATAAAAGAAAGAGAGTGATAATATGAAACAAATAAAAGAAACGAGTATTTTTTTATTAATGCTAATGGCAAATATTTTAATAGGAACAACTTTACTATTTTTCTGTAAAATAACGATTACGCCATTTCATTTACCTGGATTTATTTTATTAACTAGTCTATTTTATTTCTTTTTAAGAAGAAAAGTAACTAAGAAAGAAATTCTAACAACAATCATTTTATCTCTTTTAATAGTATCTCTATCTACTTTAATTTCTAGTTTTATGTTTGATAGATCAAGTGATGGAAATACTTATCATAAAGACGCAATTGGAGTATTAAAAGAAGGTTTTAATCCTGTATATGAATCTAGTGTTAAACAAATTAAAAAAAGACAAGATGACAGTAAAACACTAACAAACTATAGTATTTGGACAGACCATTATGCTAAAGCAAATTGGATTATTGCTGCTAATTTCTATAGTCTAACAAACAATATTGAATCTGGAAAAGCTATGAATCTAATTAGTATGTATCTTGTGTTTGGATTTATTTTTACTTCATTATCTACTTGTATGACTACGAAAAAAGCTATGATACTTGCTCTTATTACTGTACTTAATCCTATTACAGCTTCGCAAGTTTTTACTTACTATAATGATCAATTAGTATGTATGTATCTTTTCTTAGCTATCTTATTTTTAATAAAACTAGATAAAAATATAAATGATAAAAACAGTTGGTTTTATTACTTTCTTACTTTTATTATTTTAGCGAATATGAAGTTTAACGGATTAGGTTACTTATTAGTATTTAGTTTCTTCTTTGTTTGCAAGTATCTATTTAAGGCCTATAAAAACAAAGACTTTTTTCAAATATTTAAAAAATTATGTATAATATTTATTCCTTTATTTATAACATCTCTTTTGATAGTAGGGTATCCTACCTATATAAAAAATACTATTGATCATAATAATCCATTCTTCCCATTATACGATAAAAATGGTGAAGATATTATTACTGCTCAACAGCCTAAAAAGTTTTTAAAAATGAATAATTTAGAAAAACTATTCTATGCAACATTCTCAAAAGCAAACAATCTAAGAGAAAATGATAATACCGATTTAAAACTTCCATTTACGGTTTATAAAAGTGAACTAACACCAGCCATGAGTAACGATTTAAGAATTAGTGGTTGGGGAATATTTTATAGTGGATTATTACTATGTAGTATCATTATCTTTATTAAGTATTATAAACAATATAAAAAAGAAACATCTATTTTGTATACTATAGTAATTACTATTTTCTTACTACTTATTATGAGTGAATCATGGTGGGCTAGATATACACCACACTTTTATTTATTTATAATTTTATCACTTTATATTCTCTTTAAATATGAAAAGAAGAACTTAATATTTAATATTTATGTAGTTATTATTTTAATAAATACTTTAATACCATTTATGGGAAATAGTTATTATACTTTAAAAAATAGTATTCAAATTCATAAAGAATTAAAAAGTTTATCAAATACCGAAATCAAACTAAATGTAAATGGTATGAATGGTATTGTTTATAACTTAAAGGACTATCATGTTACTTATCATATTATAAAAGAAAATGGAAAAAAAGAATTATACTATCACTATTTAACATATCAAGGAGAAGAAGATGAATAAAAAACTAAATTTACTCATAATTATCTTTTTATTATTAGGACCTATTTTAGATGTAACTAGTTTTTTAGGATTACCATTTAGTATTTTAGTAAGAAGTATCTTTTTAATTGGCATTATTTTATATTTATTATGGTATAAGAAAAGTTTAAAGTTGTTAATTCCTTTATTAGCTTTTGGCCTAGTTAATTTACTATATCAGTACCTCTATTTAAAAAGTGGTATGGTTACTTCTATTTCAGCTAGTTTAAAATTTTTATATTTACCAGTATCAATTTTATTTTTTAATGCTTACCAGGTAGATACTAATAAAGATAAATTATTATTAACGGTTTTAATTACTTATTTAAGTATTTATTTATTATCTTATGTATTTAAAATAGGAGCAGATGCTTACTTACCAACAGATGGCAAAAGTGGCTTTAAAGGTTTATTTTCATCAATTAATGAATTTAGTGCTATTATTGTGGGATTATTACCCATATCTTTAACTTATCTAAAGAAAAAAGAAAAATGCCTACTTTTTATTTTCATTTTATTAGCTAGTATTGGTAGCAGTTTATTAATTGGAACTAAAGTTTTAATGGGTGGTATATTGTTTACTGTTTTCTATTTACTATATCAAGAAAGAGATAAGTTATTTTTTAAAAAATCTAAAAAAAGTAAAATCATGATAATAGGTATTTTGATTATTTCTATCATATGTGGCTCTATTTTATTTACGAAAACTAGAACCTATCAAAATATGGTAATCCAAAATAGTTTCTTTAAAGTAGATAAAATTTTATCGTTAGACTTTGTGAATAAAGTAATATATAATGATCGTTTAAGTTTTTTAAGTGATAATTATCAGTATTTTAAAAGTCAAAATATAATAAAAATATTATTTGGAATAGGATTAACTGATAATAAAGTAAAAATGGTAGAAATAGATATTTTTGATATTATTTTTCGCTATGGCGTGATAGGTTTTATTACTTTTATAATTTCTATTATCTCATCTATTAAGTGGAAAAACATAAGAAAAGTTGATAAAATATCATTGTTACTATTTTTGATAATTTCTCTAACATCTGGTCATGTATTAATTTATCCAGCTGTTAGTATTTATATAGCGTTCATTCAAAAAAAAGAAATTGAAGTAGGTGATAAATTTGAAAACAGGAATCGTAATTATTCATTATAATGATCTTGAATCATTGAAACATTTAGTAGAAAATGTAGAAAACTATCATGTAATATCTAAAATTGTGATTGTAGATAATAATTCAAGAAAAGATGTAAAAAAGAGTCTTAGACTAATAACTGGTAAAAAAATAAAGTTAATTGAAAATAAAAAGAATTTTGGTTTTGCTAAAGCTATTAATATTGGATGTAAATACTTGATAAAAGAACTAGGCCCATGTAATTTAATTATTTCTAATAGTGATGTTATTATTGATAAAGAAGAAGATTTAAAAGCCCTAATAAAAGAATTAAATAAAAAATCAGTAGGAGTAGTAGCACCAACTATTGTAGAAAATAAGCATTTAAATCGTGGTTGGAAAAATCCTAGTCCTTTCTTAGATAGTATGTTAAATTTGATTTATGTGCATCGTTTCTTTAGAAAAAAATATGTCTTTTATAAAGAGGAACATTATGATAGTAGAACTAGTTTAGTAGATGTTGTGAGTGGTTGTTTCTTTATAATGAAATCCAGAACATTAGAAAGAATTGGTTATTTAGATGAACATACTTTTCTTTATTATGAAGAAAATATTTTAGCAAAAAAGATTCATAATGAGAAATTATATATTGAAGTATGTAATGATATTTTAATTATTCATAATCATTCAGTATCTATTGATAAAAATGTAAAAAAGATAAATAAGTTGAAACTTCAAAAGGAAAGTCAGTATTATTTTCAAACAACTTATAATCATGCAAATTTATGGGAAAGAGTATTACTAAAAACAACTGCTTTTTGTAGTAGAATGATTTTAGCAGTAGTATATTTTTTAAAAGATTTGATAGGAGTAAAGAAAAAAGATAAATAGGAAAATTATGCCCTTGTGGCAGTGGACGCAAGTATAAAATGTGCTGTGGTAAATAAGCTCGCAAAGCCTTATAAATAAAGGCTTGCGGGCTTTTCACTACTTACAATTTTTAGACAATTTCACCTCAAAAAAGGCATTTAGATAAGTTTTAGATAAGCTTTTTTACCCAAATCAGCCGTAAAATAGGGCGTATATGATATAATTAAAAAGGAAGTGGTAACAATGAATAAAATAAATTCTAAAAATTTATATACTGATAGATTGGAATTGAGGATTCCTGCTATGGAGGAGCAACATAGATTATGGAAAATTTTAATTAATGAAGATATCAATCAATATTATTTTCCTACTCCAGATAGAATATTTTATAAAAATAATTTGTCTAAGGACAATATAGAAGATTTAAAAAAAGCAAGACAAATTTTTATAGAACAATTGTCTGATTGGAAAAGACAAGAACCATTTTATGAAAAGAAGATAGAATCCATCCAAGCACAAGATGATAGTCAAAAGTATACTTGGAGTATTTTTCTTAAAGGAACCAATACAGTTATAGGTCAAATAACTTGTCAACCAAAAGATAATGAACCTGAAAATATAAGAGATGTTGGATGGTTTATAGATCCTAATTGTCAGGGAAAAGGATATGCAACAGAAGCAGCCGTTGCAATATTAGATTTTATGTTTAATGAGGTAGAAATAACTGATATTAAAACAAGTGCAGCTGAAATAAATCCTGGATCATGGAGAATTATGGAAAAACTTGGATTTGAATTTGTTGGAACAAAAAAATCATCATATTTTAAAGATGACGAGATTTTGATATCTAAAGAATATCATGGAACTAAAGAATTATTCTTAAATAGAAACAATAGTATTAAGAAAAAATAGTTTTTTTTAGATAAGTTATTAGATAAGTTGTTGAATAAAAACTTGCAATATTTCAATAAAAAAATATAGATTTAAAATAAAAAACACCAATTAAAAAGGAAGAAATTACAAGGTTGTTTTAATATCTTACCATGTGGCAGTGGTAAAAAATATAAGCAAAGTCATGGTAATCAACTCGCAAATCCCGATAAAATAGAACCATTTTATAGGCAATATCCAAAAATAAAAGTTGCAATTTAGATTAATGGAGTAATTAGAATACTCCATTTTTTTAAACTCTCATTTCTATGTATATTAACACCCTCATACTTATTCATTTCTTCTTTAGAATAGACAATGCCTTTTTTATATTCTTTTGTGATATATTTAACTTTAGCTTTTACATTCTTCCATGTTAAGTGTTCCATAACTTTTATACAAATTTGTCTTGTTGAAAGTAACATTCCATTCCACTTTATTAATTATTTTGATAATTGAAGACTTTTCGTTAGAAATTTGGTACAATTTAATTGGTGATGTAGTATGAGGTATGAAGTAGAGTTACCTAAGATTTTATGTTTGATGTTAATAATTTCTAAATTTGCAAAAGAGGAAAAATATTATAATACGAATGATTTGATTAAAATTGCAAATAAAATAAAACCAGAATTAGTTAGATTAAGAAAAGATAAGGATGATTATAAATATTTTGATGATACAAATTTTGGAGGATTAAGAGGAAATTTTTCCACTGCATTAACATTAAAAGGATTTATTAAGAAAAATAATAGTTATTCTCCATACTATGGAATAGGTAAGAGCGATAGACTGTTTAATGCATATAAAAATGGAGAAATAATACTTGATACACATGAATATAAGGCTTATACAAATAATTCTGAATTAAAAAGACTATTAGAGTTTGAGGCTAGAAATCTTTCAATTAGAGAAAGCCAAGCTCATATAAAAGTATTTCTAAAAAGAAATAAAAACTTTCCATTAGTTAGAGATGAAGATAATTTTAAAAAAATATGTGTTTTAAAATCTGACAATAATCAATACTTTTTGCGAATATTATTTAATACATTTACTTCTGATAAAGTTGTTGAATTTAATATGTATAACTATCTATCGGGACCTAAAGTAAAACAATTCAATATGCATGCCTTATTTGTTGTACCATCAGTTGATAATATATGGAGTGAATTCTATGTTATTGATAGTAAGGAAATATTAAGTAAAGGTCCATTATTAATGTATTTTGATAAGGAAACTAAAAAGTTTTATGATGTAAATGGAAATATTTACCCTTCATATTCTCTAGAAGAAAGTCTAGATATTGTTTCTGATCAAAATGGTAATATACAAGAAAGGCTAAATTACGATTGGAATGAATTAAGAAAAAATATAGTTGAAGATACTGTGGTTGAAAGAAATGTTGTTGAACAAGATGAATTTTCAGTCTTCTTAAATGATTATTTGAAATGGAAAAAAGAGTTTACTATTTATGGTAAAAAAGTAGTTCATTTAATAGTTTCTTCTTCTGGTGGTGCAGATGTCATACTTGAATTTGCCGGAGGAACTACTCAAAAGTTAGAATTGGAACATAAATGGAATAACTATATTTTGCATCAACATTACAAAAGTTCTGCATGGAAAAATGCATGGCTTTATGCAGAAGAAAAATGGGATTTTGAAAAAATTAAGCAAGTTTTTTCACCATATATATCTAAATACATAGATAATATACCAAAGGTGTTCTTGTGTACTGATAAGAATGATGGTCAGAAGAAAGCTTATGAAGTCAATTGGTCAGAATTAGCATATAAAGAAATAGAAGTTAGTGAATAAAAAAGGATTATGATATGACATAATCCTTTCTAATTGTAAGCAATAAATAATAATTCTTCTAAGTTAATATTTCCTTTTCCTTGTGTTGAATGGTTATAGCTAGTTCTTTTTGTTTCACAATTCTTAAAGTGTTTCTTTAATAGATATTCCATTTCATATTCTTTTATTAAACCTTTAGTAGAATAACTAAGCACTATTTTTTTATCTTTAGAGGCTAAAATTGAAAATAATTTATCAAATTCATCAAATGCCTTTGTTCTTAATGAAAAAGGTGAAGTAAATCTATCAGTTCTATATAGTCCTTTGAATTCGAGTTCTGGGTTATCATATTTACAAACAGTTTCAAGAACATGGTAGAATCTTGAATATTGTTCCCCTGTATATGGAGGATCAATATATACAAGATTAACATCATCAAATTCTGGAAGCTCTATTAATTTTTCATAATTTAAATTAAAACATTTATTATCAAATTTACTGAAAACAATTTTTTTGAAGTCATTACATTTCTTTAAAAATTCATCCCATATGCTCTTATTCTTAATTTTTTCTAATCTAGGATGATTTGATGGTAAATATTGAGCAAAGTGACCAGATGTCGCTTCACATACACACATTGCATTCATAAGAGCAACCAAATATAGACTTTTGATATCCATATCATTTATATAATTAATGGCATATCTTATTGAATCAATTTCAACACACTGATTAGCAGAAAAGTACGTATCAGAATAATTCTTTTCAAAAAAATTATACTCATGAGATTCACGATTTTTTTTATAGTTTTCTTCTAAATCTTTTACTGCACTTTCTGAACTTATAATTTTTGAATTGTTCTTTATTAAAGCATTTGAAATTATGTAACTATAGTATTGAATATCGTTTGTATATAACTTTCTTTTATCCTTTAATGCATAAGAAACACAGTTGGTACCAGCCATTAATTCACAAATAACATCATATTTAGATGAGTTTTTTATAATCTCTGGAATTATAAAATCTAATAATTTGTTTTTATTACCCATGTATCTAATAGTTTTTATTGTATTATACATTTGCATCACCAACTTTATCCCAAATTATAATATGATCATTTAAAATTATATCGCTATATGTATTTCTGGCAGTAGTTAGAGAACGACTATTTTCATTGATTTTATCTAAAAAAACTGTATTTAATTTAAATCCATGGTTTTCGGCAATTAAAGATAAGAATTTTCCTGTTTCTACTTTTGTTTTTTTAACATTACTATCAGATATTTTTACTACTACTTTTCCGTTTTCTTTTAAAAGTGTATTCATTTTTATAATTATTTGTTCCATATCATTAAAATATTTTGCTACTATATATGCATCTTTAGATGACTTTTCATTAATTTCATCAATTATTTTATTTATTTCATTATATTTTGTTTTAGTTAATGTAGAGCATTCTTTTTTTGTTATTTTATCATTTCCAAGCATCACTTTAGCTAACTCACCATATTCATCTGAATTTTTAATATATTCTAACCAGTACATTTCTAATTTCATTGTTTCAATATATCTTACAGATGAAATATACGGTGGATTAGTAACAAATAGAGAAACTTTGCCTTTATATTTATTTAAGTTTGCAGTAACAGAATTTTCATTAATAATATTAATATTTGAATTTGAATCACCATATATTTCAAAATATTTTGTCCTTTTTTTCAATGCATTCATGAATGTTTTTCTAGCATCTTTATGAATTTTTCCTTCTTCTTCTAATCTACGAATTCTTTTGCTTATTCCTGGAAATACAGTTGCTGGATCTGCATTACTTACATTTCGTATAATTGCAGATATTACGCTATAATAAAAATTCTTATATACAATGGAATCTTTTTTAACATTATTAATAATAACTTCATCTATAACTGCTTTGATATACATTAGATCATCTTGTACTTCAGGCTTAAACCAATGATCTATATTAACACAATAAGGTACTTTACCAATTTTTGTTTTTTTTCTATATTGATCATCATATAACTTTGATTCTATTTCGTCATTCATAGAATTTAATAATTCAACATTATATGAAGTTGTTTTAACAACAGAAATTAAATGTGATAGTGGATTAATCTCACAACCAATAAAATCTCTATTTAGTATTTTAGATTCAACAGCTACAGTTCCGGATCCTGAGAATAAATCACCAATTAAATCCCCTTCATTAGTAAACTCTTTTATAAAGGCACTAGGTATAGCCGGTATAAGCTTACCATAATATCTATGGAAAGAGTGTATTGTTGCTCTTTTTTCTTCCTTTTCATTATCTAATATTTTTTTATATTTACTATTGTTGTTTATTTTCCAATTCATGATATCCCTCCATAATAATAATTATACCACAAATAACAAAAAATGCAATCGGTAAATTCACTGATTGCAAAAATTGTATCTTAAACTATAAAATACTGTCAAATTTCAAAATTCGTCTAAAGTAAATCTAAGAATTTGATAATAAATATATAACGAAATTTGAAAATTCATATCTTTAATCTTTATCCTTTCGATAACTTTCTGAGTTCAAATATTAAGCTATGTGTTCTTCGATCTTGTGTCTGAATTTCATTAGTATTTCTAGATCTCTTGGATTTTTAGCAGAAAGAACAATATCTACATTTTTAATAGTAAAGAGTCCATGATAGTCACCATTTCTACTTATACATTCAACCATGTTCTTTACAGTATTCATAGTATTTAAAAAATAGTACTTTACTTTTAATGTTCTAATTCATAAATAAAGAATTAAATTAGTAACTAATTATCAAAGAAAGACGTATTTGCAATATCATAAGATCAAAAGGTAGAATGGATCCTGAACAAGTAAAAAAATCTATTAAACAATATATTCAAAGTAAAGATAAAAATGTAGCAAAGCTATCTGATTATGCAAAGAGAATGGGAATGAGTGAAAAAGTAATGGAAATGGTAGGTATATATTATTAGTAATTATGCTCAAGCGGTAAAGGAAAAATTAGAAATATTTCTAGAAAAAAATATAGATTTTAACTCTGTTATGAGATTTTATATGTATGATAGGTTTGTTGAACGTTTATCGAAAAGTAAATATAAAGATAATTTTATATTAAAAGGTGGCTTTTATTTGAGTAAATTATTTGGATTAGATAATAGAAGCACTATGGATATTGATACTGCAATAAGAAAAACAAATCTATCTTTAGAAAATGTTATTAAAACGATAACGTAAAATTTGAAATTGAAAAAACAGAATCAATTCGTGATGAAGATGAGTATGGTGGATTAAGAATTACGATAAAATTTACATTAGAAAATATGAAAGATAGTTTTCACATTGATATAGCTACTGGTGATCCAATACATCCAGGGCCAGATGATTATAAATATGAATCACTAACAGGAAATGAAATATATAAGGTATGGTCATATAATTTAGAAACTATATTAGCAGAAAAAATAGAAACTATACTTAGCAAGTTAGAAGCAAGCAGTAGAATGAAAGATTACTATGATATTTATTTAACCCATAGGTTTAAATTTAATAAAATAAATAAAACTAAATTTAGATGCACAGTAGAAAAAACTTTTAAAAAAAGAGAATTTAATGCAGATCTAATTGCGAGTTTAAATGTAGTTAAAGATAGTAAGATATTAAGAGATAAATGGGCAAGCTATTCTAGAAAAAATAGTTATGCTAGAAATTTGGAATTTGATGAAACTATAAAATGTTTAGAAGACTTTATGAAAATATTAATACCGGTAGCAGTATAGAAGGTTTGAATGAGTATATCAGAATAACATATTGTACAACAAAAATAATTTTATATTTATCAGATTAAACACAATCAAATTGAATTAATATCTGTAGGAGCACAATATCAGTATTTAAATATATTATTAACTGATGATGGAAAAGATATTTTGTATGAAAGAGTGGGAACGGTTACACATAGCAATGGTGAAACTATAATTGATGTATATAATATCTATAGCAAAAAATATTAGGAAAGAAAAAAATTGCTACTTTATATATTTCTGGATATGGATATGAAAATACTGTAATTGCTCCAAAAGGCTTTAGATTTATGACAGATGAAGAATTTAAAAATAGACATTAAATACCAATTAACTGCTTATTATGTAGCTAAAATGAATGGGTGTGATATGGATAAACCTAAAAACCTTGCTAAAAAGTGTAACAGTTGAATAAAAAATGATATAAAATCAGATAAAAATGTTAAAAAAACGCCATATTTCTTGAGATATGGCGTTTTTTAGTTTATACTTAATTATAGGGAGGGTATATGGGAAAGCTTAATAATTATCTTAATAATAGAATAGAAAATATTTTGAATCAAAAATTAATTACTATCAATGATCAAATAATAGATATTAATAAGAATATAAGCAAATTGCATAAAAATATTAAAGAATCAAATGATTTAAAAAAAAGTGAAAAATTCATTTCAAAAAGAATTGAAGAGATTTCTAATGAAATTAATCAAATTAAAGATTTAGTAGAAACTAAGCCTATTGAAGAAGCAGAAGATGTTTCAATGTTTTATGAAAATGAGATTTATATGAATGAAATAAGAGTCTATTCAAGAAAAGACATTGGTAATTTTTGTATTAACATTAATGATCCTAATGCGAATCATAGGATTTATTTAAATAATACAAAGGAAAATGGAAAAATATTCATCAATCTTTCTGGGAAAAATAATGTATTCAAAATTGGTAAAAATAATAAAATAAGAAACGATATATTAATTGAATACTGGGGGTGTTGCCCTAATATATTTCCTAAAAATGTTACTATTGAAATAGGAAATAATAATTATTTTAATGGTGAAAAAATAAAATTTATTTCTCCAATTGAAGATGGAAAGAAAATAAAAATAGGTGATTATAATCTTTTTGCTGGTTATATTACATTTCGTGGGAGAAATGATCATGTAATATATGATACAAATACTATGGAAAGAACTAATATAGATCATGATATTATAATTAACAATAATGTTTGGGTATGTGATTCTGTTGTGTTTTTACCTAAAACTGTTATTAAGGGAAACACAGTAATAGCTGAACATTCATTAGTGAACAAAGAGTTTAAGAAAGAAAACATACTAATAGCAGGTATTCCTGCTGTTGTAAAGAAAAATAATATAATGTGGCATATTGACTTAAATGATTCTTATAAGCAAAGTGAATATCCAATATCAAACAAAGAATAACAATATGATGGGAGTAGTGTTGAAATATGAAAAAGAAGAAGGTAGCTTTAGTATATGGAATTACAAAAAACTATGTAGATATACTAGCAAATGTATTGATAGGTTTAAATAAAAATAGTAAAAAATTTTGGGATGATATTATAGTTTATCATGATGATGTATCATTAGAAGATCAAGAATTGATTAATCAAATAGTTCCTTGCAAGTTTATTAAATTTAGCTCTAATAATTTTGCAAAATATGTTCCTGAATCACAAATGAAGACATATAGCATTGCAATGTTTTTTAGATATGAATGCTTTAATTTATTGAACGATTATCAAAAAGTAATTTGGTCAGATGTGGATGTTTTATATCAAAAAGACATATCGGATATACTTCAATATGCTAATAAGTCTGGCCTTGCACTTACAAGAACTAATGATTATAGAGTAGAAAATAATTTCTATGAATTAATTCCTGAATATGATATGTTTACACCACTATATAACTCTGGATTAATTGTATTTAGTGATAAAATGAAAAACTATCAGTCGGCTGCAGAGTGGTGTTATAAGAATACTGCTCAGTATGCAAAAGTATTAAGATGGCCAGATCAAGGAATAATTAATTTATTGGTTCAAGAATTTAAAATTGATGTTGAGGAAATAGATTTATTAAAATATCATTGCCATCCATCAGTAACTAAATCTATAAAGGCAGCAAGTATTATTCATGCACATGGTACCAAGAAATTTTGGAACAATTTAGAATATAAAAAGAAATTTCCAGAATGGTATGAGAATCAAAAAATCTGGACTAAAATTAAAAATGAAGCAGAAAGTAAAATAAGTTTGAAAAAGCCATTAGTTTCTGTACTTATGTCAACTTATGATAGATATGACTATTTGGAAGAATCAGTAAATAGTATTTTAAATCAAACATATCAAAATTTCGAATTGATAGTGGTACTTGAAAAATGCAAAAATCAAGATAAAATTGAAAAAATATTAAAATCATTTAAGGATTCAAGAATAGTGATAATTAAAAATCAAACAAAGTTAGGATTTGCTGCCTCTCTTAATGTGGGCTTTGAAAGTGCTAAAGGAAAATATATTGCTAGAATGGATGATGATGATATATCATTGCCAGAAAGGTTATATAAACAAGTTGAATATCTAGAAAAAAATCCAGAAGTTGGTGTATGTGGAAGTAAGGCACAATTTTTTATGAAATCACATGACGTATGGGATTTTTTACCTACTGATAGTGAAGAGATAAAAGTAAGAATGCTATCATCTTGCCCTATGTGTCATCCTAGTGTTGTAATTAGAAAAAGTGTGCTTGATAAATATAATATAAGATACTCTACGGAATATTTTACTGAAGACTATGAATTATGGAGTAGAGTGGTAAAATATTGCCCAATTGTAAATTTAAATGAAGTTTTGATTATGTATCGTGCCTCTGATACTAATTCTACATCAGGTGATAATGAGTTGAAAATTCATACATCACATAAGAATGTAATGAAGAAGCAATTTAAAGAATACTTGAATTTAGAACTAACTGATAATGAATTAGAGTTACTTCAAGGAAGAAAAAATATTTATGAAGGAATGGCTTGCTATGAATCAGCTATTAAACTAAGAAATAGCGCAATAAAAAAAATTCTATCTGCAAATAAAAAAATAGGATTTTATAATCAACAATTATTGGAAAAACAATTCCCTTTATTACCAAATAAGAAAATTACTCATAAAAAACCATCATTAAGATTTATAAAAAAAATAGTAAAAAGAATAATTTTACCTATTTATAGGCCAATATTTAGAGGAATGGAATCTAGAATGTATGGTATTATTAACAATCAGTGTCAATTAATTAATGTTCGATTAGATCAAATGAATCAAAATATAATTGAAAATAATAAACAAATCAAAAAAATGAACTTACAAAATAAGAAGGCAAAAAGGAGTAATAATTATGATAATAACAAGAACACCATTTAGAGTTAGTTTATGTGGAGGTGGAAGTGACCTTCCAAGTTTTTACGAAAAAAATGGAGGTTGTGTAATTAGTACAACTATTAACAAATATATGTATATTACAGTCCATCCATCATTTCAAGAAGATTTAACAGTTTTAAAATATTCAAAAACAGAAACTGTAAAAAAGGTAAATGATATAGAACACCCAATCTTTAAACAATGCTTAAAAGATTGTAAAATAAAAGGTGTAGAGATCACATCAATAGCTGATATTCCTCAAGGTACAGGTCTTGGTTCATCAAGTTCATTTACAGTAGGATTATTGAATGCACTTTCATGTTACAAAAGAAAATTCACCTCTAAAGAAGAAATCGCTAGTAAAGCATGCCATGTTGAAATAGAAGAATTGGGTAACAGAATAGGAAAACAGGATCAATATGCTGCTGCCTATGGCGGACTTAATTACTATCAATTTAATAAAGATGGGTCAGTTTATGTAGAACCAGTTTTAATGTCAAAAGAAGCATTTCATAAATTAGAAGATAACTTAATTATGATGTATGTAGGTGGAGTGCATTCTGCATCTGAAATTTTAAAAGAACAATCTAATAATGTAACATCTGGTGATAAAGAAAAAAATCAACTTAAAATGTGTGAATTAACGAAGAAACTAAAAATTGAGTTAGAAAACAATAATGTAGATGCTGTTGGTGAAATTTTACATGAAAGTTGGATGCTAAAAAAGACATTGGCATCAGGTATATCAAATCCAAATATTGACAAATGGTATCAAATAGCAATTGAAAATGGTGCAATAGGAGGAAAACTACTAGGAGCAGGTGGAGGAGGATTTCTATTATTCTATGTTCCAAAAGAAAAACAAAAGCAAGTAATAGAAAGTCTACCAGAATTAAAACCATTAGACTTTAAATTTGATCATCAAGGTACTGTACCAATTTTTGTAAGTTAGGAGAGAAAAATGAGAAATATATTAATAACAGGTGGCGCAGGTTTTATAGGTTGCCACTTAACCAGAAAATTATTAGATGAAGGAAATAAAGTTATCTGTATCGATGACTTTACTCTAGGAAATGAAGAAAATATTAAAGATTTTAAAGAAAACTCAAATTTTATCTTTATAAAAGAAGATGTTACAGAAGTAGAAAATATTTTAAATCAAATAAAAAATGAAAATATAGATATTATTTATCATTTAGCAGCAAATTCTGATATTCAAAAAGGTGGAAAAAATCCTGAAGTTGATTTTCATCACACTTTAAAAACTACATATGCTTCTCTAGAAATAGCTAGAAGAATGGGAATAAAGAACTTCTTTTTTGCATCAACATCTGCAATCTATGGTAATAGAAATGGTGAAATCTTAAAAGAAGATTTAGGAAGCTTAAGACCAATTTCCTATTATGGAGCATCCAAACTTGCTAGTGAATCATTAATTTCAGCTTATTCATATATGAATGAAATGAATGTTATGGTATTCAGATTTCCTAATGTAATAGGACCAAATTTAACACATGGTGTAATTTTTGATTTCGTGAAAAAATTAAAAGCCAATCCTAATGAGTTAGAAATTTTAGGTGATGGAACTCAATCAAAACCATATATATACGTAGAAGATTTAGTAGAAGTAATTCTAAAAATGACTAAAGATATTCCAAAGGGAATGGAAATTTATAACATTGGGGTAGAAGGATCTACTTCTGTTACTAAAATAGCTGATATAGTATGTGAAGAACTTGGATTTAAAAATGTAAAATATAATTATACAGGTGGAAATGTTGGGTGGAAAGGTGATGTACCAAAATTTCAATATGATTTAACTAAAATTCATAATCAAGGTTGGAAAGCTTCTCATACTTCTGATGAGTCTGTTAAAGAAACTGTAAAGCATATTAATAAAAATATACAATAAAAATGAGAAGGTGAAAAAATGAAAGCAGTAATTATGGCTGGTGGGAAAGGTACTAGAATTAGTAGTATTACAACAGATATTCCTAAAGCAATGTTACCAATTGTAGATAAACCAATTATTGAACATCAAATTGATTGTCTAAAAAAATCTGGTGTAGTAGATATAACAATAGTAATAGGACATTTAGGTGATGTTATTAAAAATTATTTGCAAGACGGAAAAAGATTTGGTGTTAATATTAGTTACATTGAAGAAAATAGTCCTTTAGGAACAGCAGGTGCGCTGTATTATTTGAAAGAAAAATTTCAAGAAGATTTTATTTTCTTGTTTGGTGATGTGTTTTTAAGTGTGGATTTTAGCAGAATGATAAAATATCATGAAGATAAAAAATCAGATGCTACACTATTTGTTCACCCTAATATTCACCCATACGATAGTGTTTTAGTGGAAAGTGATAAAAATGACCATATTCTAGGAATTGATTCCAAAAGAGTGGCAAGAGATTACGATTACAAAAACAATGTAAATGCAGGAATTTTTATTTTTTCACCAAAAATATTTAATATGATAACGGAACCTAAGAAAATGGATTTGGAAAATGAGGTTATTATCCCAATGATAAATAGTGGCTATAACTTATATACATATAAATCAACAGAATATGCTAAAGATATGGGAACACCCGAGCGCTATTATGCTGTGAATGAAGACTGTCGTAGTGGATTGGTGGAAGCAAGAAACTTAGCAAATCCACAAAAATGTATTTTCTTAGATAGAGATGGAACAATTAATGAATATGTTGGCTTTTTAAGAAGTAAAGACCAATTAAGGTTAATTCCAGGTGTGGTAGATGCTATTAGAAAAATAAATAATTCTGAATATTTATGTATGGTAGTAACTAATCAGCCAGTGATTGCAAGAGGTGAAGTAACTTTTGATGAACTAGAAGAAATACATAAACATTTACAGACTTTGCTAGGGAATGAAGGAGTTTATGTAGATGATATTTATTATTGTCCACATCACCCTGATAAAGGATTTGAAGGTGAAATTCCAGAATTAAAAATAGAATGTAATTGTAGAAAACCTAAAACTGGTATGATAGAAGAAGCAAGTAAAAGATACAATATAGATATCAATAACTCAATTATAGTAGGTGACTCTACATTAGATATTAAACTAGGAAAAAATGCTAACATGAAATCAATATTAGTATTAACAGGACAAGCTGGTCAAGATATGAAATATGATGTTGAACCAGATGAGGTAGCACTTGATTTAAATGATGCTGTAAATAAAATATTAAGTAAAGGGAGAATAAGATAATGAATTTTAAAGACGCAATTAAGGAATATTATGAAAGAGAAAAAAAGGTAATAGATAATTTAAATTATGATGAAATAAATGAGGCAATGAATGCAATTTATGAAACTTATCAAAATGGTGGTAATATTTATATTTGTGGAAATGGTGGAAGTGCTTCAACAGCTTCACATTTTCAAAATGATTTTAACAAAGGAATAAGTGAATATGTAGAAAATAAATTTAGATTTATATGTTTAAATGATAATGTTGCTACATTAATGGCGATTGCTAATGATATTGGTTATGAGGAAGTATTCCGTTTTCAAATAAGAAATAAAATTACAGATAAGGACTTATTTATTGGAATCTCTGGTAGTGGAAATTCAAAAAATGTAATTAATGCAGTAGAATATGCTAAGCAACAAGGTACAAAAATCATAGGAATTACTGGATATAATGGTGGTAAATTAAAACAATTAGCAGATTATAGAATGCATGTAGATATTATGGATATGCAAGTTACTGAAGATGTTCATATGACTTTTGATCACATGATGATGAAAATATTTTATAATTTATTAGTTGTTGGAAAAATATCTGGGGAAAACTTAGAAGATAAACACTAATAATTGGTAATAAAATATGAAAAAGAAGCAGTTAGCCTTAGCTTATGAAATAAATAATAGCTGTTTTGAAGGCTATCTTAAAAAAATTAAAAATGATATTAAAAATGTTGGTGCAGATGATATTCTAATTTTTAGTAATGATATTACTAATGAAAAAAAAGAAATATTGAACAAAATATTTCCGTGTACCTATATCAAAACTTCTAAGATTAGAAAAGCAAAATTTGAAATATTTAAATATTTGGATCAATTTAAAACAATAGTGTTTACTTCTCTTAACTATGAAATAACAAATAACATTATTAAAAAGTATCTAAATAATCAATATTCATGTATGTTTTATCAAGATAATCGCTTTGTGGAATTTAATTTTAAAATTCTACTAAATAAATACAGAATGTTTGAAATATCTCAGAATACTGATTTTATGATAATTACAGATAAACTAAAAAATTATAAGAAGATATATAAATGGTGTCAAAAAAAATCTATTATATGGTATCCATTTTTACGTAATAGAGTAAATGGAGTTTTAGATATAATGACTCAAAAATTTAAAATCAATCCAGTTACTATAGTAGAAAATAAAGATAATAATATTGAAAATTCGTTAGCTAATAAAAAAATAGTAAAAAACAACAAATTAAAATTCAAAACTAATGGTCCGATGGTAACAGTATTGATGGCTATATATAATCGAACCAGTTATATAAAAGAAGCAATTAATAGTATTTTAAATCAGTCATATCAAAATTTAGAAATCTTAATAGTATTAGAGTATTCAGATAATCAAGATGAAATATACAATATCTTGAAATCATTCAAAAGTGAAAAGATTAAGATAATTAAAAATAAAGAAAAATTAGGATTAGCAGAATCATTAAATATTGGCCTTATGAAAGCAAAAGGAAAATATATTGCTAGAATGGATGATGATGATATTTCTGATCCTAGTCGTATAGAAAAGCAAGTTGAATTTTTAGAAAAGAATAAAGATGTTTCAATCGTTGGTACATTTATGAAGTTTTTTGGAGCAAGTGATTTGGAATGTCAACTTGCAACTGATTATGACATTTTAAAAGTAAAGTGTTTATATAAAACTCCACTATTTCATCCTACCATTATGTTTCGAACAAAAGACTTAAAAAGTAACAATCTTTTTTATAAATCAAATGTTTATGCTGAAGATTATGAATTATGGAGTAGGGTGATTGAAAAGTTAAAAATCACAAATATGCCAGAAGTATTATATTATTATAGACTAGGAAATGGTAATAAATCACTACAAGATGAAAGAGCTATTAATGATTCTCATCAAAAAATAATGAATTATCAGTTGAAAGAATATTTAGGCTTATCTTTTGATTATGATGAACTTCAATTATTGAGTGGAAGAATAGATGTTTTGGGAAATTGCTTTCATTTAAAGAAAGTGTATAATAAAAAGCTAAATCTTTGGAATAAAATAGAAAAAGCTAATAATAAGAAAAATTTTTATTCTAAAAGTGCTCTAGAAAATGAAAAAATAGAGTTGAAAAATTATTATGAAGTATTGAAAAAGTGAAAGATTTATACTATCTATCACTTTTTTGTTTAATAAAGTAGTAATTTATAGTATAATTAAATTGTTTAAATAGGATGTGATAGAGTGAAATCAAAACAAAAAAAAGTTAAAAAAAATGAATACGCTATTGAAATAATTGATGTTAGTAAACATTTTAAATTGTATTATGATAAACATAGTACATTAAAAGAAAGAATTGTTTTTTGGAAAAGTAAAAAGCCAGAAATACATGAAGTATTGAAAGATATTAATCTTAATATAAAAAAGGGAGAAACGGTTGCTTTAATTGGAGTAAATGGTAGTGGAAAGAGTACACTATTAAAATTAATGACTAAAATAATTTATCCAAATAGCGGAAAAATTATTACTAGGGGTAAATTAACTTCATTACTAGAGCTAGGAGCCGGTTTTCATCAAGATTTTACTGGGAGAGAAAATATATATTTTAATGCTTCCATATTTGGTTTAACAGCAGCAGAAATAGATAACAGAGTAAATGATATTATTGAATTTTCTGAATTAGGCTCATTTATTGATAGTCCTGTTAGGACTTATTCATCAGGAATGTATATGAGATTAGCATTTTCTATAGCTATCAATGTTGATGCAGAAATACTTTTAATAGATGAAATATTAGCAGTTGGTGATAAACATTTTCAAGATAAGTGTTTTAAAAAACTAGAAGAATTAAGTAATAGTGATAAAACTATAGTAATTGTTAGTCATGATTTAAATAGTATGAGAAAACTATGTAATAGGGGAATCTGGATTAATAATGGTGTTGTAGCTATGGATGGAGATATTAATCAAGTAGCAGATGAATATATAAAGGTGTGTGGTTAATTTGAAAGAACTAATAAATAATTTATACAATTATAGGCAACTATTAAAAAGTAATGTTCAAAAAGATATTAGAGGAAAGTATAAAGGATCATTTTTAGGAATTCTCTGGTCATTTGTAAATCCACTTTTAATGACTTTAGTATATGCAATTGTATTTCCTATTATTATGAAAAGTACAGAGCCTCATTATACAACTTTCCTAGTAATTGCTATTTTACCTTGGAATTATTTTACAACTGTTATCAATCAAGGAACTACTTCAATATTAATGAATGCTGGAATTATTAAAAAGGTATATTTTCCAAGAGAAATTCTTCCAATATCAGTAAATACAAGTGGTTTAATTAATTATTTTATCTCATGCATTATAATTGGCCTTTTCTTATTATTTAGTGGAATAGGTTTTAGTTGGTATATTCTATTTTTACCAATTATTGCAGGAATTCAATTTTTATTTCAACAAGGAATTATTTTTATTACAAGTGCAATAGAAATTTATGTTAGAGATTTTGAATATATAATTAATTTTATTTTAAATCTTCTTTTCTATGCAACTCCAATTTTATATGCGTCAAATGTATTTGAAAATAGTGCTTTTGGATTTATTATCAAATTAAATCCTATGGCTTCTATCATAAACTCATACCGTGATATTTTTTATTATCAATCTATGCCTAGAATCAAATCACTTTTAATTGTTTTATTAATAAGTTGTATATTAGTGTATATTGGATTAAAAATATTTAAAAAACTTGAAAAAGGATTTGCTGAGGAGGTTTAGTATGAATAAATGTGATATTATTATTCCTGTATATAATGCACCAGAATGGGTAAAATTATGTGTCTATGCCTTAATGCAAAATACACCTAAAGAAAACTTAAACAAAGTGTATTTATTAGATGATAATTCTAATAAATATACCAAAAATAGTTTAAATAATTTAAAAGAAAAATATGGAAATGTAATTCAGATAGAAACAAATGAAAAAAATTTAGGCTTTGTAAAAAATGTAAATAAAGGCTTAAAACTATCAATGAAAGATGAAGATTCAGATTGTGTTTTATTACTAAATACTGATTGTTTGCTTAGTAAGAATACAATTCCTAAATTAATGGAACATATTAATAAAAATAATAAAATTGGTTTGATTTGTCCTGTTTCTAGTAATGCAGCTAATCTTACATTAGAAATGTTTGAAGGGTTTAGCTATACACAAATGGACAAGTTATTAGAGAAAAAATTTAATGGTATGTCTTTTGATGCTTGTACAGTAGTTGGAAACTGTTTAATGATTACTAAAAAGTGTTTAAAAAAGGTTGGCTATTTAGATGAAATCTATGGAATGGGTTATGGGGAAGAAACTGATTATCATTTCAAATCATTATCAAAAGGCTTTGAGGCAAAAGTAGCTATTGATACATATGTATTTCATAAAGCTGAAGTATCTTTTGGTACATCTAAAACAAAACAAGAAAGACTGAACCACAATCGAAAAATTTTCTTTGATAGATGGGGTAAAGATTATGAAAAAAGCTACCAAGAATATAAAAAAAATGATCCAATCCAATATATAAAAGAAAATTTGAATGATGAAGATAAAAAAATAGATATTGATACATTGTTTTATTTACCGGATATTCATCAAAATGCTGGTGGCTGTCATATGATAAGTGATATTGTAAATTATATGGTAATTAATGGCTTTCGAGCTAGCATTTTATATAATAATATCGTTAATTATAAAGAAATAATGGTCTTCAATCCTATTTCTATCAAGAAAATAGATGATGTTGAAGCAAAAAAAATAGTTTCTACAATATGGCAATCTGCATATACAGCTCATAAGATTGCTGAAGATAAGAAAATACCATTAGTTAATTTTGTGCAGGGTTATGAACCATACTTTGAAAATGCTAATATATATGGATTAGTAGAGTTATCATATAAATTATCAGATTCCACTTTAACTATATCAAAATATTTATCTGAAAAATTAAAAGATATATTTGGTTATCAAAGTAAAATTGTACCAAATGGAATTAATTATGATTTATTAAGTTTTAAAAATACAAGAAAAAAAGTTCAGACAGTTACTATGATATTACGTGGTAATGATATGAAAGGTGACTTTATATTATTGGATTTAGCAAAATTGATCAATAATCGCTGCGATGATTTAAATTTAAATATTGTATATATGAATCCATATATAGAGTTTCCATATTTTTCAAATCCAACTATTCATGTGAATTTGATAAAAGGGCCAGTAGAAAGATCAAAAATTAATGAAATTTTACAAAATAGTGATATTTATATTGATGCATCTATCAATGAGGGATTTGGTTTAACAGCATTAGAAGCAATGACCGCTGGTTGTGTTCCAATTGTTTCAAATTCTTTTGGTGTAACTGAATATATGGAAAATAATAAAAATGGTTTTATCATTGATGAAGTAAATAATGTGGAACGATATTATGAAAAACTTTCTATTCTGATAAATGATGAAAAGCTATTAGCTACTATGAAAAAGAATGGAAGTAACACTTGTAAGAAATTTGATTTTGATAATAATGTTAAAAATTATATAGATTATTTTAATAGTATTGATGTAAGTAAGAAACAAGAAAAAGAATTTACTGAAAAAGAAAAAGAAATTATATTAGCTTTTTCACAATCAAATAAAAAGTCATCAAAAACAAAAAAAATAGTTTATGGCGTAAACAAAATTCTTCCAAGATCACTAAAGGAAAAAATTAAAAAATTAATAACATCATTATATAATTTATATCAGCATTAATTGAGGTAGGAGTATTATGAAAAAGAAAACTTGGATTTGGTTGGGATTATTCCTAGCTCTTTTTATATATTATTTTATGGTTCCTGTGAATATATTTTGGGATACAGGTCACTATACATCTTTTGTAGCAATATTTGAAGGAAAATTACCATGGAGTAGTTGGGATATTGTAAGAGGACCTGTTTTTCCTTTGCTTTTGTATATAGGCAATTTCTTATTTGGAAAGACAACTCAAGGAATACTAATTTTAACTTTTCTATTTTATATAACTATGTTAATAGTAGTAAAGAAAATTTTAGATAACTGTTTAACAATAAAAAATGAAAAAAATAAAAAAATAGTATATAGTTTAATTTTTGTGGTTTTAATTGTTGATCCAATAATTTATGGCTATTATCATGCATTACTAACAGAGTTTGTTGCAATGACTATTTCTTTAATGATGTGTTATTTATCATGGAAATGGTTAGATATTAGTTTTTGTGAAAATAAAAAGAGATATTTAACTTATAGCTTGATATTCTTCATTGGTACAATTATTTCTTGGCATTTAAAGCAGCCTTATGTAACAATTACTATATTTCCAGTTATAATTTCTAGTATTATTTCAATTATAAAGAATCATAATGTAAAAAATATAGTTCAAAGGGGAACAACAGTTATATCTTGTATAGTTGGATTAGTAGCTAGTATCTTCCTATGGAATCAATTTTTAGTTAGTAAAGGAATTAATTTAAATACAGATAGAAATGTAACAGCATCTTTTGGAAATCAACTAATGATAGGATTAAATAACTATGAAATCATAAAAGACTTTAATCAAATAGAATTATTAAATAGTAAGTTATTAAGTAATAAAGAAAAAAAATTATTAAATAATAAAAAACAAAATTATTATCTAATTAACATCAATAATTTAAAAGGAAAAACAATAGGGCAAAAATTAATTTTATTAGATGAAAATAATAATATTTCAACAACGACATCAATTTTGTTTATTTTAAAACAACTATTAGAACATCCATATTTAGTATTAGAATCTTATACATCAAACTATTTAGCAATTGCTAATATTTATCCAAAAGAAACAAATGATGGTGTATCATATCAAGTGGCAAAAGAATTTTCTTTAAGCTATTGTCATGAAAATTGTTCTATTGCAGTAAGCGTAGCCAGTAAAAAATCAAATATTTCTTATATGTTAGATGATGCGTATCAACGAGTAATAAGCTACGAACAATATAATAATTCACCTATTTATATTAGATATATGTTAAAAGGAACTTCCTATGTAACTACTAATTTATATAAATTAATATTATTGATATTACCTTTCTTATCAATATTTTCTATCATTTCTTTTGCAAAGAATAATAATGATAATAGGAAAATGTTATCAATGGTTTTAATTTTATTTTGGTATAGTTTTTTACATATTTTAGTTCATGTAGCTACTGGTGCTAATATTGATAGATATGCTAGTCCAGCTTATATTACTACAATTATTGGCATAATAATATACCTATATTATTTTATAAATAAGAGAAATATTGAAGTTAAGAGAAGTGATAAAAATGAAAAACACAAACAAAGAAGAAATAAAAGATAAAATATTATTTGTAATACCTGCTTACAATGAAGCTGAAAATATTGAGAAAGTTTTGAACGAAATTAAAAAGATGCACCATTTGCCGATATCTTAGTAATCAATGATTGCTCTAAAGATAATACAAAAGAAATAGTAGAAAATAATAATGTAAAATGTATTAATAACATTTTTAATATGAGATATGCAATGGCGGTGCAAACTGGTATAAAATATGCTAGTAGTCATAGCTATGATTATGTAATACAATTTGATGCTGATGGACAACATATTGCTAGTGAAGCCATAAAGCTTTATAAGGAAGCTAAGAAAGATAACTGTGATATTGTGATTGGTTCTAGATATATAAAAGATACTGGCTATCCTTGCCCGTTATTCAGAAGAATAGGTACTAAATTATTTGCATCCATCATTAGAATTTTTTGTCATCAAACAATAGCAGATCCATTATCTGGATTCCAATGTTTAAATAAAGAAGTAATTAATAGATATTCAAAAATGGGAAATTATCCAGAATATCCAGATGCTAATCTGGTAATAGAAATGTTAAGAGCAGGTTATAAGATAAAAGAAGTTCCTGTAAAAATGAGGCTTAGAGAAGCAGGAGAATCTATGCACGGCGGAATTATCAAGCCAATTAAATATATGGTAGAAATGTTTTATACAATTGTATTTATTCTAATACAAACGCCTGTAAAAAAGAAGGTGAATAAATAATGAAAAAAATATATTTTATTGCTATAGCAGTATGTGCTTTAATTTATGTAATTTTTGAAGTAAGAAAAAAGAAATTCTCAATAAAAGAAAGTTTTTATTGGGTATTAGCGGCTATTATTATGTTCTTTTTGGCTATATTTCCATACTCAATTGATAAAATAGCTATTTTCTTAAACATTGAATATCCACCATCTTTATTATTTGTATTATGTATCATTTTCCTATTATTTATCAATTTCAGAAACAGTAAAAAAATTGCAGAACATCAAGAAAAAATAGTAGAAATGGCTCAACATATTGCATTGCTAGAAAATGAATTAAATAAGAAAGGAAACAAGTAATATGAAGTTGATATTAACAATAATTTATATATGTATGACAACTACAGGAATCTTTTTAATGAAATTAGGTGGCAATTCACTATCACTAACTCTACAAAATGGAATTAATTTTAAGATGGGTTATATTACCTTATTAGGGTTTCTAGCATATTTAATTAGTTTCCTATTATGGCAAAAACTATTAGTAACATTTGACCTTAGTTATATTGTACCGATCACAACAGGTATCTCACAAATTATTATCTTATTATTAGGCGTTCTATTCTTTAAAGAACAAATTAATTGGGTAGGCGTAGTTGGTGTTATTATTACGATTATTGGTATTACCTTAATTGGATTTGGAAAGAAAATGTAATAAAAAGTAGGAGTAAGAATGAAAATAACGATAATAACTGTTTGCTATAATTCAGGAAAAACAATTAAAGATACAATAGAATCTGTATTAGCTCAGAATTATAAGAATTTTGAATATATCATTATAGATGGTAAAAGTAAAGATAATACTGTTGATATAATAAAGTCATATGAACCAAAATTTAATGGAAAAATGAAATGGATTTCTGAAAAAGATAAAGGTATCTATGATGCTATGAATAAGGGAGTAAAACTTGCTAGTGGTGATATTATAGGACTTATTAATGCTGATGATATTTTAGCTACTCCTAATGCTTTTCAAATAATAGTAGATACTTTTAAAAATGAAAACTGTGATGGAACTTATTCTAATTTAAGAGTTTTAGATGGAAATATGAAAAAAGTAATTAGGGTATTTAAACCTAAAAAAGGAAATTATAAATTAGGGTGGTATCCACCTCACCCAACACTTTATCTAAAAAAAGATGTTTATGATAAAATTGGTCTCTATAGCTTGGATTATAAAATAGCAGCTGATTATGACTTAATGATAAGAGTTATGAAAGATAGTGATATAAAACTATCTTATATTAAAGAAGTATTAGTTTATATGCGTGGTGGTGGTGTAAGTACCAATGGAATTAATGGTTACTATAAAAGTTTTAATGAATCATTACAAGTATTAAAAGAAAATAAAATAAAATTTCCAGTAATTGTAAATTTAATTAGAACAGTAGTTATATTTAATCAATCACTAAAAGCAAAACTAAAAAACAATAGTAATTAATAATAGGGGGTATTATGAAAAAAGAAGTAAAACTTAGTATTATTGTACCATGTTATAAAGTAGAAAAATATTTGCCAAGATGCTTAGACTCATTGTTGAATCAGACTTTAGAAGAAATTGAAGTAATATGTATAAATGATGGTTCTCCAGATAATTGTTTAAAAATATTAAAAGAATACCAAAAGAAATATTCTTCCAAATTAGTAATCATTGATAAAAAGAATGAAGGCGTTTGGCGTGGAAGAAGAGATGGTATCAAGAAAGCAAAAGGAGAATTTATAGGATTTGTAGATAGCGATGATTATGTAGCACTAGATTTTGCAGAAAAATTATATAATGCTGCTAAGAAAAATCATGCTGATATTTCAGTATGTGGATTTGATAGAATTGATTTAGAGACTGGAAAGTTATATTCAAGAGAAATGTGTTACCCAGAAACTAAAATTATTGAAATGAATAAAAATCCAGAAGACGTACTGATGATAAATGGTGCACCATGGAATAAAATATATAAGGCAAATTTATTAAAAGAAATGGCAGAACTTAAACACCCACCTAGAATATTAGATGATATGATGTTTTTACTTTTGATCTATATCAATGCAAATAAAATTACTTTTATTCCAGATAGTTTAGTTTATTATATGGTAAGAACAGATTCTATTATTAATACCATAAGAAAAGAACAAGTAGAATCAACATATTTAGCTATGACTGAAGTAAGAAGAGTCTATGAAAATAGTGATCGTCGTATAACAATGTTACCAGTTTTAGATTCTATGGCTTTTCTTCATTTAGGAATTTCTCTAATGTTTAGACTTTCTAATGATAAAGAATGTAATTTAAAAGAAGCAATAAAAACAAATAATAAGTTTTTAGACGATTGGTTTCCTACTTGGAGATATAGTAAATTTATTAAATTATCTTATATGTTTAAACATGGATTTAATAATTTAAAAATATGGATTGTTAAAATGTGTTATAAATTTCATTTGTTTAGAGCTTTCTTAAAAGTTTACAATTTTATGATTACAAAATTAAAAATCGATATAAAATGGTAGAAAGAATAATTCTTTCTCTTTTTTTCTTTAATATATAGTATAATAAAGTTAATAGGTAGGTGTTTGCAGTGAAAAATAACATTTTATATATTGTAGTACCATGCTACAATGAAGAAGAAGTATTAACAGAAACAACGAAGCAATTGAAAGCAAAATTAGAAGATTTAATAGAGAAAAAAGTAATTGCTAAAGAAAGTCGTGTTATGTATGTAAATGATGGTTCAAAAGATAAGACATGGCAGTTAATTGAAAAGATAAGTAAAGAGAATGAATTATTTACTGGTATTTCCTTATCTAGAAATAGGGGACATCAAAACGCCCTTTTAGCAGGTTTAATGACAGCAAAAGAGTATGCAGATATAGTAATTAGTATGGATGCAGATCTTCAAGATGATATTAATGCTATCGATGATATGTTAAAGAAATATTATGAAGGTTGTGATATTGTTTATGGTGTGCGTAGCTCTAGAAAAAAAGATACTTGGTTTAAGAAAACTACTGCTCAGGCTTTTTATAAATTTATGAAATTAATGGGAGTAGATATTGTATATAATCATGCTGATTATCGTTTAACTAGTAGAAAAGTGTTAGAGCACTTTGCAGATTATAAAGAAGTAAATCTTTTCTTAAGAGGAATGTTTCCATTAATTGGTTATCAGTCAGATGTTGTTTACTATGAAAGACATGAAAGATTTGCTGGAACTAGTAAATACCCACTTAAAAAAATGTTAAACTTTGCTTGGGATGGAATTACGTCATTTAGTGTAAAACCAATTAGATTTATTTTAACATTAGGTGTTTTTCTTTTTGTTATTAGTCTTATTATGACTATTTACTGTATTATCGTAAAATTATTAGGTCATGCTGTTACTGGTTGGACATTCTTAGCTTGTTCTATATGGATGTTAGCAGGAGTTCAAATGTTATCTCTTGGTATTATTGGAGAATATGTTGGTAAAATGTATAATGAAACTAAAGCAAGACCACGCTATATTATTTCTAGAAATTTAATGGAGGAAGATAAATGAAAGTATTAGTTACAGGTGGTATGGGCTATATTGGTAGTCATACAGTTGTTGAATTATTAGAAAATAATTATGAGGTAGTAATTGTTGATAATCTAGTAAATTCTAAAATAGATGTTTTAGATAAAATAGAAAAAATAACTGGTAAAAGGCCTATATTTTATCAATATGATTTATGTAATTATCAAGATTTAGAAACTATATTTAAAGAAAATAAAATTGATGTAGTAATTCATTTTGCTGGTTTAAAAGCAGTAGGAGAAAGTTGTGAAAAACCACTTCTTTATTATCAAAATAATTTAATATCTACTATGAATTTATTAGATATCATGGCAAAATATAATTGTAAAAGACTTGTATTTTCTTCTAGTGCTACTGTTTATGGTAAACCTAAGAGTCTTCCTATTCAAGAAGATTTCCCTTTATCAACAACGAATCCATATGGTTCTACAAAACTATTTATTGAATATATGTTAAAAGATTTATATAAAGCAGATCCAACTTGGAGCATCGCAATTCTTAGATATTTTAATCCAATAGGAGCTCATCAATCTTATTTATTAGGAGAAAATCCTAATGGTATTCCTAATAACTTAATGCCATATATTGTAAAAGTTGCTACTAAAGAATTAGATCATTTAAATATTTTTGGCAATGATTATGATACGAAGGATGGAACAGGTGTAAGAGATTATATTCATGTAGTTGATTTAGCTAAAGGACATATTAAAGCAGTAGAAAAGGTTTTAACTACTAATAAAGTTGACTGTTATAATTTAGGTACAGGAGTAGGTTATAGTGTATTAGAAATGGTTGAATTATTTAAAAAAGTAAACAAGGTCGATGTTCCTTATAAAATTGTAGAAAGAAGAAGTGGAGATATTAGTAGCTGTTATGCAGATCCAACCTATGCACTAAAAGAGTTAGGATTTAAAGCTGAAAAAACTTTAGAAGATATGGTAAGAGATAGTTACCAATTTGTTGTAAATAATAAGTAAAATTAATTATTATAAAACCGGTGAAACTTGTCATCGGTTTTTATAATGTAAAAATATTATTAAATCTAATTACTATTCAATAAAATAATCACTAATGAAAATTATTTTCTTTTTAATAAATAGTAATTAGTATCTTTATAATCTTCTTTTTGATGTTTTGAAGCAATTATTTGGTAATTTTCTACTATGAACTGTCCACTATTTTCTAATGCTGTTTGGTCTAATTTTGAAACCATCACAACATAATTAACACATTTATCTCTTATACATATATTTTGACCATCCCAATTATATGGATATAATTCATAGGAAAGATTCTGTATTTCAAAATGCTTAATAGTAGGATTTTGATTCGTAGTAAAATATACTCCTAAATCTAAAAAGCCATAATTTAAAAGTGTCGTATCTTTATCTTTTAGAATAATATCACGAAACATATATTGAGCAAGTTCTTTTTTTGGAGTTAGAAGCAAAGTACGATAATTAGCACGTGTATAAGAAAAATAAATACAAGAAATAGAAACAGGAATAATTAGTAAAAAACTATATTTAAAATTCTTAATTTTAGGTAGAAAATGATCAAAGGTTTTAAATAGTTGAATCCAAGCAAGTAATGTAAAAAATAATATTAATAATAAAGAATAATAAGGATAATTTTGTCCTCCAATAAAAGTGAATATGATAGATATTAAAAATGTTAAAAATAGATAAATTTTGTTATTAATATTTTTAATAGATAAAATTATAAAAAGAATAAATATTATTAAAAGAATAAATAGTAAAATATTATTTATATTAAATATAGTATCTATAAATATTCCAATAGAAGAAAACAATTTTTCTAGAAGGCTATAATCATTATTAGTTCCATATTTTGTGATATTAACGAAAAAGTAAGTATAAATAAATTCTTTAAGTCCATTATTAATTAGAAAGTAAATACTAAATAATAGAAAAGGAATACCCATACCAAATAAGAAAATAAAACAGTATTTAAATCCCTCTTTAAATTTTTTTTGGAACATATAATCGAAAAATATAAACATCATCCAACTAAGCCAAAATCCACATAAATTATATTTAATTAAAAAGATAATTCCTGCTAGAAAGCCATTGATAAAAATAATTTTAGAATTCATTTCTTTATTTTTTAAATAATTTAAAAAGTAATATAAACTAATCATAAAGAATGGAAAACAAATTTCTTCAGCACTACCACCATGGGCAAATGAATTACAGGTACAAATAGTAGTAAACATAATTGGTAAAATTAAAAAAGCATATTTTTCATCTATAAATAATTTTATAATCTTATAAGCATAAAACAAACAAATAGACTGTAATAAACACTCAATAATAAATACTCCTAAAAAAGACTGATTTGTAATTAGATATCCTAATCCATATATTAGATATAAAATAGGACCCTTTTGTTCAAATAAATCTTTATATGGTACTAAACCATTCATCATACCTTTTCCAACTGTAAAAAAAGCATTTACATCTACCCAATCATTCATAGGATATAAAGGTGAATTTTGTGAACAAAAAAGTAAAATCATAGTAGCTGTTAATAAACAGAAACAATAAATAAAAACAGTTTTTTTCTTTTTCATAATAATTAAATCCCTTCTAAATACATAAAATCAATAACTTATATATTATCAATTACTCCATTTATTTCTAGTATAACATACTAAATTGAAAAAAAATTTTAAAAATTTTCACTTTTTGTAAGTATTTTCCAAAGTTTTTTAAATAATATTATTAGAATCATAAAGACAGGGGGAATAAAAATGAAAAAAATTTTAATGATTCTAGCAGTATTATTTATTTTAGCAGTACCTAACATAAAAGTATTGGCATTGGAAGATAGCTTTTATGAAGGAGAGTATATTCCAGGGGAATATATTAAAAAGTTTAGAAATGGGGCAGGAAAATATGAACAACTTAGATTTTTCAGAAGAAAGAGTGATAATAGGGCAGTATATTGTATTGAATTATGGGAAGCAATTTCTAGCAACAAATTAATTCCAGGTTATGATAATGACCAATATTTACATTCTAATATGGATTATAGTAATTGGGAAAGAGTAATGTTAATTTCTTATTATGGTTATGGTTATCAAAATCATACTGAAGATAAGTGGTATGTAGTTACGCAGTTTATGATTTGGAAAGAGTTATCTTCAGATACTAATTTATATTTTACTGATAAATTAAATGGTAACAAAATAGAAAAATATGAAGCAGAAATGAATGAAATTAATAATTTAATTCAAAACCATAGTAATATTCCATCTATTTATAATCAAACTTATCAAGTAAAATATAAAGAACCATTAATAATTCAAGATACTAATAATGTACTAGAAAAGTTTAATATTACGGGAGGTAATGAATTTGTAACAAAGAAAGAAAAGAATACATTAACCATTATGAAAAATACTATAGGAGAAAGTCAAATTATTTTTTCTAATACCGATAATATGTATTCGTCAAGGCCAATTGTATATATTGATGAAAATGGTCAAAATCTATTAGCGGCAGGTAGTTATTATCCAATATATATGGTAGTAAATGTAAATTTGGCTTATAAGAATATTAAGGTTATAAAACTGGATAAGGAAACTGGTAATCTTTCACAGGGGGATGCCAATCTAATAGGAAGTAAGATTCAATTATTAGATAAAGATTATCAGTTGATAGCTTTAAAAGAAATAACTGATGATCACTCTTTGGTATTTGATAATGTTCCTTATGGAACTTATTATTTAAAGGAAGTAACACCTGGTAATGGTTATTTATTGAATAAAGCATTAAAACAAATTGTAGTAGATGATAATCATGATACTTATGAATTTGAAAATCAAGTAATAAAAAATAAAATAGAAATTACGAAGTATCTAAAGAATCCACTTACAGAAGAGATAAAAAAAGAAAGTAATGCTACATTTTCTATTTATAACACTAAAAAAGAAAAAGTAGCTGTCCTAACAACTAATCGTCTAGGGAATGCACAAGTTACTTTACCATATGGAAATTATACTTTGGTTCAGGATACTGGTGTTAAAAATCATAAGTTTATTAAAGATTTAGAATTTTCTATTACAGAAGATAATCTAACGCAACACTTCAATTTATATAATGAAGAATTGACAGCAACTATTAAAATTATAAATGTTGATAGTGATTCTAATTTACCAATTTTAGAGTCTGGTAGTATTTTTAAAATTAAAAATTTAGATACTAATAGATATATAAAAGATAAAGATGGTAATATTTTAGAATTAGTAACAGATGAAATAGGAAAAACTAGTACCAAGTTATCTAGTGGTATTTATCAATTAGAGCAAGTAAAGGTAGTAGATGGTTATTATGAAACAAAAGAAGTTTATAAGTTTGAAATTAGTGATGGTATAGAATTTCAAAAAGATGAATTAGAAAATAATTATCTAGAAATTAATGTAGCAAATAAAAAGAAAACAGGAAAATTAAAGTTAGAAAAATATACTGAATATTATTTAAATGATGCATTAACAAAAACTATCAAAGAAAAAGATTTTAAGGTACCTATTTATGCAAGTGATGATATCTATTCTAAAGATGGCGTAAAATTATATGGAAAAGATGAAGTAGTGGGAATATTAGGAATAGATGAATTTGATTTATATTATGGCTCTTATTATTTAGTAGTAGAATCTACTTCAGAAAAACAAGAATTTACTATTGATAACTTAGATACCAAGATAGTTAAACTTTATAAGCAAATCTATGAGTATGAAGAAATAGAAGAAGTAATAGAATTTCCCAATACACTTATTAATAAAAGTATGCTTTCTAATATCAATTTACTTCCTATTGTATTAGGATTATCTTTAATGAAAAGGAAGAAATATGAAACAAAATAAATTAGCCTTTTTCTTAATTATAATTGGTATCTTGTGGACTAGCTATAAATATATATCCAAAAATGAAGAATTAATCATAGAAAAGAATAGGATTGATAATACACTACAAAATCAAGTTAGTTATTTAAAAAAAGATGTTGATACTTATGATATGGTATTAGAAATACCTAAAATTAATTTAAAAAAGGGAGTCTATTCAAAATATGATATTAGAAACACGATTAAGAAAAATGTTATGATTCATGAAAAGTCAGATTATCCTAATCAAGAGAATTCTAATTTGATTTTAATGGCTCATTCTGGAAATAGTGATATTGCTTATTTTAATGATTTAGTAAAACTAGATACAGATAGTTTAATAAAAGTATATTATCAGAATGTAAAATATACATATAAATTAGATCATTATTATGATGTAGATAAATTTATGCCAACAAAAATTATTAGAGATAAAACTAAAAACACAATTACTTTAGTTACTTGTAATCAAAAAGATAAAACTAAACAAACTATTTATATTGGATATTTAATTGATAAGATATAGTTTTTAATTTAAAGGAGAAGTTATGTTAGAAAATAATGATAAATATTTTGAAGTGTTAAATGATATTAAGAAAACTTTAATGACAACAAGAAATAGAATAGTAGAAAATGTTAATAAAGATTTAGTATTAATGTACTACAGCATTGGTTTAAAGTTAATAGAAAACAATAAGTGGGGTTCTTCTTTTATAGACATGCTAGCCAAGGATTTAAAAAGAGAGTTTCCTACATTAAAGGGAATGTCTGCTAGAAACCTAAGATATATGCAAAAATTTGCGACTGAATTTGATAATGATGAATTTTTGCAACATGATGTTGCAAAATTACCATGGTCTTCATTAACCACAATAATGGACCGAGTTAAAGATAAAGAACAAAGAAAATGGTATATTATAGAATCTATTGAAAATGGTTGGGCTAGATCTGTTATAATCCATCAAATCGCAAGCAAATTATACGAAAGGCAGGCATTACTGGAAAATAAAACAACCAATTTTGATAATACATTGCCATCTCCAAATAATGAACAAGTAAAAGAGTTATTAAAAGATCCATATATATTTGATTTTATAACTGCTGATAAAGATTCAAAAGAATTAGATATTGAAAGAGAACTAACAGCTAATATAACTAAGTTATTACTAGAACTTGGTAATGGTTTTGCATTCGTTGGAAAACAATATCATTTAGAAATAGAAAAGGAAGATTATTATATCGATTTATTGTTTTATAATTTGAAGGTCAGAAGTTATGTGGTAATAGAATTAAAGACAACTGAGTTTAAACCAGAATATGCAGGTAAACTTAACTTTTATTTAAGTGCAGTAGATAAATACATTAAAGATGAAAATGATAATCCTACATTTGGAATATTACTTTGTAAAGATAAGAAAAAAGTAACTGCAGAACTTGCACTCAAAGATATTAATAAACCTATTGGTGTTAGTGAATATAAAATTTTATCAGAGATACCTGAGTTTTTAGAAAATACTCTTCCAAGTATTAAAGATATTGAAAAAAGATTAGAAGAAAGAGAGTAAAAAATGATTGGTGTTTTAGATTTAATAATCATCTTAGAATAGCTAAAAATTAAAAACTAACATAAAAATTAATATATGACTGTTATGAAATTTATTCTTGCTATAACAGTCATTTTTCTGTGGAAATGAATGGAAAAACTTTACTTGATGCCTTTTATTTACTATAATGTTGTTAAGGTGATGACATGAAAAAGATAACGATATTTTCCCTTCATTTAGGCTATGGTGGAATAGAAAAAAGTATAGTAAATCTAGCTAATTTATTAAGTAATGAATATCAAGTAGAAATAATATCTACCTATAAATTAGAAGATACTCCTGCTTTTGAAATTAATGATAAAGTAAAAGTAACTTATTTAATTGATAAATATAAACCAAATCGTGAGGAATGGAAAAATTCTATTAAGAAATTGCGACCAATTAAATTTATAAAAGAAAGCTGTAAGTCTTTTTTAGTATTATTTTATCGTAAACGCAAAACAGTTGCTGCCATAAAAAAATGTGATAGTGATATTTTAATATCTACCCGTATTTTATTTAATAATTGGCTAGGAGCTTATGGTAGAAAAAAAGCATACAAAATTGCTTGGGAACATAATCATCATCATCAAGATATGAAATATGCAAATAAAGTTGTGGATTCTTGTAAGAGAATAGATAGTTTAGTATTAGTGTCTGATTCCTTAAGAAATTTCTATAAGAGAAAGATGAAAGAAAAAAATATAAAATGTAAATGTGTGTTTATTCCTAATATGTTAGATAATATACCAGAAAAAGTATCTAAACTAGATAAAAAAAGAATAATATCAGTAGGTAGATTATCAAAAGAAAAAGGCTTTACGGATTTAATAGATATTTTTTCTAAATTTCATCATTTACACCCTGATTGGCATTTAGACATTGTAGGTGGGGGAGCAGAAAGAAATAAAATTGTAGACCGTATTTATCAGTATAATTTAACAGATGCTGTTACTGTACATGGTTATTTAAAGAAAAAAGAAATCGATGAATTACTAGATAAATCTTCTTTATATGTAATGACTTCCTATACAGAATCATTTGGTATTGTTTTAATAGAAGCTATGTCACATGGTGTACCTTGCTTAGCATTTACATCAGCAGAGGGAGCAAATGATTTAATAGAAGATGGAAAAAATGGTTATTTAATAGAAAATCGTAATTATGATGATATGATTATGAAAATGGAAGAATTGGCAAAAGACAAAAAAAAGCGTCAAAAATTTGGAGAGTATGCTAGAACTACTAGTTTAAATTATAGCAGTGATGTTGTTACAAAAGAGTGGATAGCTTTATTAAAAAGAAAGGCTTAATATGAAAAAAGTTTTATTTATTTCAAGTACCGGAGGACATCTATCTGAAATGATGATGTTAGAAAGCTTATTTAAAAAATATGATTATCATATTATTACAGAAAAAACAGATACAACAAAAAATTTATCAGAAAAGTATAAAGGAAAAGTAAACTATTTAATTTATGGAACAAAAGATCACCCCCTTACTTATCCTTTTAAATTATTAGGAAACTGTTTTAAAAGTCTATACTATTATTTTAAAATCAGGCCAGACTTTATTGTTACAACAGGAGCTCATACAGCTGGTCCTATGTGTTGTATTGGTAAAATATTTGGTAGTAAAATTATCTATGTTGAAACATTTGCTAACATTCATACTAAAACCATTACTGGAAGGCTTGTTTATAAATTTGCTGATTTATTTATTGTGCAGTGGGAAAGTATGTTAGAGTTATATCCAAAAGCTACCTATGGTGGTTGGATCTATTAGGAGTAAGAAAATGATATTAATAACATTAGGAACTCAAGATAAAGAGTTTACAAGAATTTTAAAAGAAGTAGACAAATTAATTACCAAAAAAGTAATTAAAGAAGAAGTAGTAGTACAAGCGGGATATACAAAATATAAATCAAAGAACATGAAAATATTTGACTATGTTTCAAAAACGGAATTAGAAAAATACATAGAAAAAGCAAGCTTTGTGATTACTCATGCTGGTGTTGGTACTATTTTTGATTGCTTAAAGAAAAATAAAAAAATAATAGCCGTTCCAAGACTTTCAAAATATAAAGAACACAATAATGATCATCAACTACAAATAGTAGAAGAATTTGGAAAAGAAGGCTTTTTAATACCAGTTTATGAAATGGACGAATTAGAACAAGCTATTCAAAAAGTAAAAACCTTTAAACCCAATAAATATAAAAGTAATAATAAAAATATGGTAAAGTTAATTAGTGAGTATATAGATAGGAATGAAAAAAGAAGTATGATAAAAACTATAAAAGAATTATTTAATAAATATCGTGAAATCATTATGTATTTAATTTTTGGCGTACTAACAACTGTAGTTAGCTTAGCTGTTTATTACATATTAGTATATACCATTTTAAATCCCAATAATCCATTTGAACTTCAAGTAGCCAATATTATTTCTTGGATAGCAGGAGTTACTTTTGCTTATTTTACAAACCGTAGTATGGTATTTCAAAGTAAAAATAAAAACAAACTAAAAGAAGCTGGAAGTTTTGTTTTAGCAAGAGTAGTTACTCTTATTATGGATATGTTAATTATGTTTGTTGGTGTAACCCTATTACATGGAAATGATAAACTATTAAAATTAATTTCCCAAGTAATCGTAATAGTGTCTAATTATGTATTTTCCAAACTGTTTGTATTTAAAAAATAAGAATAATATGCTAAACTATCATCAAGAAGGTGTAATTATGAAAAAAATTTCAATTGTGGTACCATGTTATAATGAAGAAGAATCATTACCACTATTTTATAAAGAAGTAAATAAAGTTACCGAAAAAATGAAAGCAAAAGCTGAATTTGAATTTGTTTTTGTCAATGATGGCTCTAAAGATAATACTTTGGAAGAATTAAGAAATTTAGCTAAAAAAGATAAAAGAGTAAGATATATTTCTTTTTCTAGAAATTTTGGAAAAGAAGCAGGAATGCTTGCTGGACTTGAAAATGCAACAGGAGATTATATCACGACAATGGATGCTGATTTACAGGATCCACCTACTTTATTAGAGGAAATGTTTGATACATTAGAATCTGGTGAATATGACTGCTGTGCTACGAAAAGTACCAACCGTAAAGGTTATTCTTTCTTAAGAAAGACATTTACAAAATGGTTTTATGATATCATTGGTAAAATTTCTAAAACAGAAATGGTACCAGGGGCTAGAGATTTTAGATTAATGACTAGACAAATGGTAGACGCTATTATTTCTATGAGAGAATATAATAGATATTCAAAAGGTCTATTTAGCTTTGTTGGTTTTAAAACAAAATGGATTGATTTTGAAATAGAAGACCGTGCAGCTGGTACTTCGAAATTTAATTTTTGGAAATTATTTTCTTATGCAATTGAAGGAATTGTAGCCTTTTCTACTGCACCACTTGCATTTGCAGCTTTAGTAGGTGTTATCTTTTGCTTTATAGCTTTCATATTAATCATTTTCATTATTGTGAAAACATTAGTATGGGGTGATCCTGTTGGTGGTTGGCCTAGTATGGCATGTATCCTGTTCTTTGTAGGAGGAATACAATTATTCTGTACTGGTATCATTGGAGAATATCTAGCAAAAACCTACTTAGAAACAAAGCATAGACCAGTTTATATTGTGAAAGAAACAGAAAAAAATTTAAAAAAGTAGTATATGAAGTTGTTAGAAAATAGTAGTATAGCTACTTTTTTTCTTGCAAAATTCTGTAAAGATAGAGAAAAATAATGTCAAAAAAACAGTAAAGTATGATAGTATAGAGTAGGTGATAATCATGAGTGATGTTATGACAGAATTAATTGATGTTTTAGATGAAAATGGAAATAAAACGGGAGAAGTAGAAACAAAAGAAGAAATATATAAAAGAGGATTATGGCATCGTTCCGTTCATATTTGGATTGAAAATGATAAGCAAGAATTATTGGTTCAAAAAAGGAATCCTCTTAAAAATACATTTCCTAACCTATGGGCAATTTCTTCAGCAGGTCATGTAATAGCTGGAGAAACTAGTATAGAGTCAGGATTACGTGAATTAAAAGAAGAATTAGATGTTGATGCCAAAAAAGAAGATTTGGAATTTTTATTTACCATTAAAAGGGTACAACCCTATAAAGATTCTTATATTCGTGTTTTTGATGATGTTTACCTTCTACACAAAAATATTGATGTAACAAAAACAAAACTACAAGTAGAAGAATTAACAGATATTAAATATGTATATTATGAATACTTAGAAAATATATTCAAAGAGGGAGATAAAGACTATGTTCCCTATACAGAAGAGCATCAAAAGCTATTTTCCATTCTTGACGATAGAAATATGGAAGTAATCTAAAAACTGGTATAGATAACTCTTTTTACGAAAGATTATGTTAAACTTCGTGACTAATAAATAGAAATTAGTGATATAATTAATATAGCTAAACGAAATAGAAGAATTAATGACTAGATAATAATTTATGATAATGGAGGAATTTTAAATGATAACAATAAAAAATGAAAATGATATTAAATTTAAAAAGATAATTGATACTAGGTTAAGAAAAAACAATATAGAAAAATGCAGCTGGTTCAAAGATAATATTTCAGAAGATATAAATATATCGAGTGTAAAAAATAATAACTTTTTAGCATTTGATAATGATAAATTAATAGGTGGAGCAATTGGCTTTGTAGAATATAATTGGTATTTTTTGGATTTATTATATATAGATGAGGAGTATAGAAACAGAAACATAGGAACGAATTTAATAAAAGAAATTGAGAAATTTGCGTTAAAAGAACACCTAACTGGCGTTAGAATGGAAACATGGAATTTTCAAGCAAAAGGATTTTATGAGAAAAATGGTTATAGTGTGTTCGGTGAGATAAAGAATTGTCCTCCGGGTACAATAGATTATCATTTAAAAAAAGAGTTTAAGCAGTAAAATATAATTAATCCAAACAATATTATATAAATGTGATAATAAGAAAATAAATTTAGAAGAATTAAAAATTCATTATGACAATTTGTAATTAAAATATTCAGTGCTTTACTCTATTGAAAATGGAAGATTTAATATAAATAAAGCAAAAGAAGATATTCTTTATATAAAATTTAACACAACCTTTCGTAAAAAGATAAATGTATACTAAAAATCAAAATATTGAAATAACCGATTGAATATATTATAATGAATAAGAAGTGGTGCATTATTCTAGTCACAATCCGTTGTTACGAAGACGAGCCTAAAAATTCGTTAATAGCACATCTATGAAGCGTCTGGTGCTTGCTTGATACGCCCAGTATTGGGTGGGTGCTGGACGGAAAGAAACTATGGGCGCCTATAATGGCATATAGGGAACGACCCATCTTTTCACGGAGACCTAAACTTGTGGATAACTATCTACGACTTAGGATTAAACCTATCATGTGGAGAAATCTATGGATAGTGTAGCTTGGCTTGAGTGATAATTGGGGATAGAGACAACTACTAAAAAGGTGTACATCTTTTTAGTAGTATTGCTACTTGAAACAGTTACTTGCAAAAAAGCATAGTAATAACATCGAATGTGCAAGAGGAAAACTCCTAGAGTGTACGATTAATGTAGGATTGCAGTGTATACTAAGTGGTAATCAAGTCATAGAATTGGTGACAATCTATTGCTTCCTTTCAAGGGGAACCGCTTACTGGTAACGGTAAGTAGGAAGTAGGGAAATCCAACTTGACCTAAGGTACAAAGTTTACTATATTAGTTACCATTTCTTATTTTTTTTGTTTTTTGGAGTTATTATGAAATTAAAAAAATATAAAGAAAAATATTCAAAAAAAGCTAGTAAAAAACCAGTGAAAAATAAAAAAAGTGTAGACTATAAATGGATACTAACAGTAACTATTTTAGCCTTTTTCATTTCTTTGATTTTTTCACTTTTTTCAGAAACTATTATTCCAAGTGCTACTAGTATAATGGCTATTATTATAATTTTATTATTTATTGGAATTGGTATCTTATTTGATATGATAGGAATTAGTGTTACGGTTGCTGATTTAAAAACCTTTAACTCTATGGCAACCAAGCAAGTTCGTGGTGCTAGAATAGCCGTAAAACTAATCAAAAATAGTGAAAAAGCATCTAGTTTTTGTAATGATGTAATTGGTGATATATGTGGAATTATTAGTGGTTCTGCTGGAGTTGCTTTATCTACCATTTTAGCAAACTCTTTTCATCTAAATCTATTAATGACTAGTTTACTTATAACTGCTACTATTGCAGCATTAACCATTGGAGGAAAAGCCTTAGGAAAAACAGCTGCCATTAATAAAAGTACCAAGATACTATTTGAATTTTCTAAATTTTTAGCTTGTTTCTATAAAAAATACTAAATTTTAAGTATAAGTAAAAGCTAATAAACTGCAAGTTAGTTTGATAATTTTATTAGACAAATTTCTATTTTTTTGATATACTGTCATAAGAATAGGAGAGTCGTAAATGAAAAAACATAAATTTGCTATTATACTATTAATAATTGGAACCATATTAGTTGTAATGGGATTATCTTTAACTATATATAACTATATGAATAATAAAAATAATGAAAATAAAGAAACGGAAGCTAACATTTTAAATAATTACGAGAGATTTAAGCAAAATAGTGAAAAATTTTATGATTTTAGAAGTAAAACTTACTACAATGAAGTAACTATTAATTTGTTTCCAGAATCTGTAGAAACTGATTATGATAATTGGTTAAAAATGTTAGATAACTATACATCCTTAATTGATAAAGTAGAATCATCTTCAAGTAATTTGAAAAAATATTGTTTAAATAATACTTATTACCCAACAGATGATATTAAAAATAAGTGTGAAGCTTTTGTGATTGCTTATGAAACGGTAGTAAATTATTATACAAAAGATATTGAATCATTTAACGATAATATAACCTCATATTTAAATACAACTACGAAAGCTACGAAAATAAAATTATATGAGTCTAAGTATAATTATGTAGATATTAATTCAGATGGCAATTTTATTGGGAAAAATTAAAGAAGGAGTAGTATATGAAAGAAAAAAGTCAAAAAAAGAAATTAAAACTAAGTTTGAAAGTAAAAAGAGTTCTTCTATTATTATTTTCAATTGGTATTATTGGATTATCTTGTGGTATGTTTTTATTATATGGACCTATTTCATGGTTTCGAAATACATTAATCACAACAGCTATGACTACAATGAGTCACCAATATTTAGCTAAATGGTTTTATTCTGATGAATATATTAAAAAAATATTAGCAAATAATTATATTATTGAAACAAATGAACATACTAATCCTGATTTAATTGATATGCCAGATTTTGATAATGATAAAAAATATGCATCTAAATATGAAAAAGATATTTTCTCTGGTGTTAATGAAAATACTATTTATAAAATTATTGATGTAAAAGGAACTGGTTATAATGGATATGTAGTAGCAATTTATAAACCTGAAAAAGTAAAAATAGCGGTAAGCTCTAAAATAGGTACTGAAGGACAAACTTTAAAAACAATTGCTTCTAACAATAAGGCTTTAGTAGCTATGAATGCTAGTGGTTTCTTTGATCCAACTTGGAATGGAAATGGTGCGATTCCACATGGTACTGTTATTAAAGATGGTAGAGTTATTTATGACTATGAAGATGCTCAAGTTGGAGGAGGCTTCATTGGTTTTGATAAAGATAATAAATTAATTCTTGGTAGAATGACCAAAAGTCAAGCTCTTGCTAAAGGAATTCGTGATGGTATTGAATTTGGCCCATTCTTAATTGTAAACGGAAAACCATCATTTGTAAAAGGTGATGGAGGTTGGGGAATTGCTCCTCGTAGTGCGATAGGGCAAAGAGCTGATGGAATTGTTTTATTTGTAGTAATTAACGGTAGAAACTATAAATCAGGAATATTAGGAATTGATATGGTTGGATTAACTGAATTAATGCAAAACTATGGCGCCGTAAATGCTGCTAACCTAGATGGTGGTACATCAAGTGCTTTATTAGAAGGACAAAGATTAGTAAATAATCCAATATCATCTACGGGTAACCAAGGGGTATTAAGAAGAATTCCAACTGCATGGATCGTTACAGAATAGTAATCAAGGAAAGACTTAGGTTTTTTCTTTTTTTTCTGTGTTTTTTGGTATATAATGATAGTATAATATAAGGTAATTAAAGGAAAGTGAAAATATGGAATACAAAATTATGGACGGAAATGAAGCATGTAGCTATGTTTCTTATAACTTTACAGAAGTAGCAGGAATTTATCCAATTACGCCTTCATCAACGATGGCAGAATTAACAGATACCTGGGCCTCAAATGGTAAACTAAACTATTTTGGTAGTCCAGTAAAAGTAGTAGAAATGCAGTCAGAAGCAGGTGCAGCTGGTATGATACATGGTTCTTTACAAGCTGGGTGTTTAACTACCACTTATACAGCTAGCCAAGGTTTACTATTAATGATACCTAATATGTATAAAATAGCTGGAGAATTATTACCATGTGTCATCAATGTAGCAGCAAGAAGTATTGCGACTCATGCCTTATCAATCTTAGGTGATCATCAAGATATTTATGCAACTCGTATGACAGGTTTTGCTTTACTTGCATCTTCTTCTGTTCAACAAGTAATGGATTTAACAGGTGTAGCTCATCTATCAGCTATCAAAGGAAAAGTACCATTTTTGAATTTCTTCGATGGTTTTAGAACAAGTCATGAACTTCAAAAAGTAAGAGTAATAGATACTGATAAACTAAAAAATTTAATAGATGAAAAAGCATTAGCAGAATTTAGACAAAAAGCCCTAAATCCAAATAATCCTGTAACACGTGGTACTACTCAAAATGATGATATTTATTTTCAAATGATGGAATCTAGAAACCGTTATTATGAAGTATTACCAGATATTGTAAATGACTACATGGAAGAAATTAATAAAATTACTGGAGAGGACTATAAACCATTTAATTATTATGGAAGTAAGACAGCTACTCGTGTAATTGTAGCAATGGGTTCTGTTTGTGAGACTATCCGTGAAGTAGTAGATGCCTTAAATAAAGAAAAAGAAGAAGTAGGCTTAATAGAAGTACACCTATATCGTCCATTCTCAGAAAAGTATTTATTAAATGTATTACCATTAACAGTAGAAAAAATTGCGGTATTAGATAGAACTAAAGAACCAGGCTCTTTAGGAGAACCATTATACTTAGATGTAGCTAGTGTGATTAAAAATAGTAATCGTTCTATCAAAGTAATTGGTGGTAGATATGGACTTTCTAGTAAAAACACAACACCTAGTGATATTAATAGTGTATATAATTACTTAAATCAAAAAGATTGTAAACATGATTTTACCCTAAGTATCGTAGATGACATTACGAATAAAAGTTTAACTCCTGTTCCTATTTCCTTAGAAAATAAAAATGTAGAATTTTTAATTTATGGTTATGGATCTGATGGTATGGTAAGTGCTAGTAAAGATATTATGAAAATTGCTGGTAATTATACGAATGCCTTTGTGCAAGGCTATTTCCAATATGATTCTAAAAAATCAGGTGGAGTAACAAAATCTCATTTAAGATTTAGTAAAGATAAAATTCATTCTACTTATTATGTAGAAAAACCAAGTTTAGTAATGTGTACCAAAGAATCTTATTTAAAAACATTTAAAATGTTAGATGGAATTAGAAAAAATGGTATATTCATTTTAAATACAAGTAAAGATAAAGAAGAAATCAAAAGGGAACTATCTAGTCATGACTATAATATTTTAGTAGAAAAAAATATTAAATTCTATATTGTAGATGCTTATAAACTAGCTAGTGAAGTAGGGCTAGATCATAAAATAAGTTCTATTATGGAAACTATTCTCTTTAAAGTTGGTCATATTATGGACTTTGAATTTGCTCAAAAGAAAATTAAAGAGGATTTAGAAATTAAGTTTAAAAATAAAGGAAATGACTTAGTAAATAAAAATATAGAAGCAGTAGATAAAGCAATCAATTTATTAACTTTAGTTGAATTGGGTGACTTAAAAGAAGAAGTTGAAAATGAAACAGATGACAATATTTTTGCCGTTATTTCTAGTGGCAGAGGAAATTCTTTAAAAGTAAGTGACTTCTTACCATATGAAGATGGAACCTTTTTACCAGGTTTATCAAGACAAGAAAAGAGAAATATTTCTGATATTGGACCATGTTTTGATAAAGAAAATTGTATACAGTGTAATATGTGTTCATTTGTTTGTCCTCATGCTGTTATTAGACCATTCTTATTAAATGAAGAAGAAGTAGAGAATGCTCCATTATCGTTAAAAGAAGATTTAATAGATGCAAATATCAAAGGGGAAAATTTAAAATTCGCAATTGGAATTAGTTTACCAGACTGTACAGGGTGTAAACTATGTGTAAATATTTGTCCTGGCAAAAAAGGGAATAAAGCTTTAACTATTGAAAAAATGGAAGAGCTTAAGAAAACAAAGAAAGAAGCATATGAATATTTATTTAACCATGTAACAGAAAAGAAAGTAATGCCTACTTCCACTGTCAAAGGTAGTCAATTTGTAAAACCTAAATTTGAATTTAGTGGTGCTTGTGCTGGTTGTGGAGAAACACCATATCTAAAACTTTTAACACAATTATTTGGTGACAATTTAATGATTAGTAATGCTACTGGCTGTTCTTCTATCTATGCAGCTAGTCTTCCAACAACTGCTTATTCAGTACCTTGGGCTAATTCCTTATTTGAAGATAATGCTGAATATGGCTATGGTATGAAAATTGCTGATAAAACAGTAAAATCACGTATATTAAATTTAATTTCTGAAAATATGGAAAATGTAGAAAAAGAAGATAAGAATGTTTATGAAGCATATTTAGATGAAATTAATCATGAAACAGCAAATAACTTATATGATATTGTTGATAATACTAACATTGAAGGATTGAAAGAGTTAAAAGAATATATAAAACCAAAATCTATTTGGATTGTTGGTGGTGATGGTTGGGCTTATGATATTGGCTTTTCTGGAATAGATCATGTACTAGCAAATCATGAAAATGTAAATATTCTAGTTCTAGATACCGAAGTATATTCTAATACCGGAGGACAGTCTTCTAAATCTAGTAAAGTAGGAAGTATCGCTAAGTTCACTGCTAAAGGAAAAGAAGTTGCTAAAAAAGACTTAGCTAAAATTGCTTTAACTTACCCTCATGTATATGTTGGAAGTATCGCTATGGGAGCTAATATGCAACATACTATAAAAATCTTAAAAGAAGCAGAAAATTATAATGGCCCATCTATTGTTTTAGCCTATGCGCCATGTATTTCCCAAGGTATATTAACAGGAATGGAATCTACGATTCAAGAAGAAAAGAAAGCAGTAGAAACAGGTTATTATCCATTATTTCACTATAATCCTGATACCAAAGAATTTAAATTAGATGCCAAAGCTGATTTTAGTAGATATTTTGAATTTATTGCTGGAGAAGATCGCTATCGTATGTTAAAGAAGATTAATCCTGATAAATATCATGAGTTATTAGAAGAAAATCGTATCAATGCTATTGAAAGATATAATTATTATGTTGGTTTAGAAGAACAATCTGAAAAACAAAAAAAAGAGGAGACTGATAAATAGTCTTCTCTTTTAAATAACTAATTTGAGGCTATACCCCCTGAAGGATAGCCTCATAAAAAGAATAAAAAGGGGTTGGCTAGTGTGATACTAGCGACCAATTCGCCATAACCGAATTGGTGATACTTATACTAATCTAAAAGTGTTGATTTGTCAACAATTTTTTGATTTTTTTGATATTCAAAACCTGTTTTAAAAAAAATACTCCTTTTAGTTTTCTAATTTTTTCTTTGAGAAGAAGTAAATTTATGGTATAATATGCCTAGAAATGAGCGTGGTAGTATGTTAGATGTCTCAAAAGTAAAAGGAATTGGACCTAAATCTCTAATGTTATTAAATAAAATAGGAATCTATACAGTAGATGATTTAGTAACACATTATCCGTTTCGTTATGATGTCTTAACTAGAAGTGACTTAAAAAATGTAAAGGAAGAAGAAAAGGTAGTTATCGATGGCAAAGTAGAAAGTGTACCTATTCTTTTAAGATTTAAAGCTGGTCTTAATAAGCTCAATTTTCGTTTAGTAACTACTACTGGTGTAGTTGGTGTTTCTATTTTTAATAGGGCTTTTATGAAAAATAATTTAACGATTGGTACAAATGTTATCGTAATTGGAAAGTATGATGCTAAAAAAAATGTAATTACGGCATCTGATATTAAATTTGGACTTCTAACAAATCAAGCTAAAATTGAGCCTGTTTATCATTCAACAAGTGGCTTAACCAATAAAAATATGCTAACTTATATCAATACAGCACTACTTATGAATGGCAAAGATATTACAGATTATATTCCTACTTCTTATCAAGAAAAATATCACTTTTCTAATAAACGCACGGCTTTAAATATCGTTCATAATCCTCCTAGTATTGAAAAACTAAAAGAAGCTCAAATTCGTTTAAAGTATGAAGAACTTTTTACTTTTATGTTTAAAATTAATTATTTAAAAGAACAGCATAAAAAAGAAAAAACGGGAATTAAGAGAAACTTAACAGAAGAAGATTTAAATACTATTATTAGTAAAATACCTTTTGAACTAACGGGTGATCAATTAAAAGCAATTGAAGAAATTAGAAAAGATTTAAACTCATCTTCTAGAATGAACCGTATCTTACAGGGTGATGTTGGTAGTGGTAAAACAATTGTAGGAATACTAGCGATGTATTTAAATTATTTAAGTGGCTATCAAAGTGCTTTAATGTCACCAACTGAAATACTAGCAATTCAACATTATAATAATATAAAATCATTACTAAAAGATACAAAAATAAATGTAGAATTATTAGTGGGTTCTCAAACAAAAAAAGAAAAGCAAGCAATTTATAAAGAATTAGAATCTGGTAATATTGATATGATTGTTGGTACACATGCTTTAATTCAAGAAGAAGTAAAATATAAAGATTTGGGATTAGTAATTACAGATGAACAACATCGTTTTGGCGTAAATCAAAGAGCACTATTAAATAATAAAGGTACTATGCCTGATGTTTTATATATGAGTGCAACTCCTATTCCTAGAACTTATGCTTTAACAATTTATGGTGATATGGATGTATCGATTATTAAGGAAATGCCAAAGGGAAGAATTCCTGTTAAAACCTATGTCAAAAAAGATACTGAAATCAAAGATGTTTTAGAATTAATGTATGAAGAATTAAAGGAAAAACATCAAATTTATGTAATAGCACCTCTAATTGAAGAAAGTGAAAATTCAGATTTAACGAATGTTATTGAACTAAGAGATAAAATGAATTTAGCATTTGGTAGCAAGTACGATATTGATATTGTTCATGGTAAAATGGCAACTGCTGCTAAGGATTTAATTATGAATGAGTTTAAGCAAAATAAGATTCAAATTTTAATTAGTACTACAGTAATAGAGGTAGGAGTAGATGTTCCAAATGCTTCCATGATAGTAATATTTGATGCTAATCGTTTTGGATTATCTACACTTCATCAATTAAGAGGAAGAGTAGGTCGTGGTAGTATTGCTTCTAAATGTATTTTAATTAGTAATAGTGATACCAAGCGTTTAGAAATTATGGAGCACACAAATGATGGCTTTGAGATTAGTGAAGAGGACTTCAAATTAAGGGGCCATGGTGACTTATTTGGCACAAAACAAAGTGGAGATATGACCTTTAAAATAGCTAGTATTAAACAAGATTATAAGATTTTAATGCAAGCAAAGAAAGACTCTTTAGAGTATTTAGAAGATAAGAATTCTAATAAGGAAGAGTTAAAAATAGCTCTCATTGATTCCATTAATAATAATTCTTAAAATCCGTAAAAATTATTGACTTATAGATTAGAATATTATATTATTAAAATGCGTGAGGATAAATCTTACGCAAACGGTGGCTCTTACGAACTAAAGTGTGAGAGCAATTCAACCAAAACCCCCTGAAATTCCCCTCGAGAGAGGGGAATACTTTTGTTTATAAGGGATTTTTAATTATTTTGGATTTATCTAGATACCACACTAGATACCAAATATTAGTTTTTAGATACTAAATTATATTTTTATTTAAGTTTATTTAAATACCTAGATTTAGATTATCTATGGTATTTTTTACATTAGTTAGATTATTAGGAAACATATGAGCATAGGTATCTAATGTTTCTTTAGTACTAGCGTGTCCTAAATATTTTGATACAGTTGTTACCGGTTGACCAGTATTTATTAGTAAAGAAGCACAACTATGTCTAAAAGAGTGTAGTGGAATTCTTCGGATATCTGCATTTTTAGCAATTCTACCATTAATTCTAGACATCATTCCGAAGGTTAATGGTTCATGTTCACCGAAAATAAACCATTTGTCATTAAAGCCATAGTACTTCTTTTTTTCATTGTATAAATTTACTAAATCATTATATAAAACTTCAGTAAGAGGTAATGTTCTAATACTTTTAGATGTTTTAGGTGGAGTTAATTCATAGTACTTTTGACTATCCTTAATGCTATTAGCTTGTTTAGTGATAGATACTAACTTATTATTCCAATCTATATCAGACCATTGAAGTCCACGACATTCTCCACGACGTAATCCACAATAATATAACATTTCAAACATTGCTTTATCATTTAGATTAGTAGTACCTGTTATATATTTTTGAAATTCTTCAAAAGTGTAAACATCTTTTTCTACTTTCATTTCATTAGGGTCCTTAAAGAACTCTATTTTTTTATAAAAACGCATTAGATTTATATCATACATTTTCATTCCCCAATTAAGAATAATTTTAAGAAATTTTTGAACATCATTTCTAGTAGAGCATTTAATAGGTTTATTCCATAAATTCTGTTGGAATTTATGATATAGATTTCCATCCATATCTTTTAATTTAACATTTTCAAAATCAGTAAAATATCTTCTTCTTTTTAAATATGTTTCCATTGTTCTTCTTCGAACCTTATTTTTTTGAGATTCGATATATTGGTCAGTAAGAGTACCAAAAGTCATATCCATATCTCCACCAAATTCAACCTTACTATTTAAAAACTCTCTTTCAGCGTTCATTGCATCTAATTTAGTTTTATAAGCTTTAGAAAACCTTTTATGCCATTTTCCATTTTTATCTTTTTCATTCCAATAATATTTATATTTACGACCATCTTTGGTCCATTCTTTCTTTGGTAATTTATATATTCCCATATTTCATTCCTCCTTTTTGTTGGGATTTATAAATATACCAGTTCGTAACAATTATATTTTATCATACAAACTACGAATATTTATAATCATCTCTCAAAATCATCTTTAGACTTTGAATATTTCCTTAAATAACTACTAGTTTTATCAATAGCAAAATCTATATCATTTGCTTCATACCAAGTATATGGTATATGAAGAATATCAAATATTTTAGAAGTTAGTGAGAATATTTTATTTTGAATTTTCTTTTTAAACATCTTAAATTCATTAGTTATTTCTTCGAATTTATTTTTCCATATATTTATTTCATTATCTTTTTCACCAATAATTTTCTTTTGACTATCAATAATTCTATTTTGTTCTTTATAAGTTTTACCTGATTTAAAATCATTAACTTCTTTAGTTAGAAGTTTAATTTCTAAATCCTTTTTAATATTATCTTCAGCAAGTTCTTTTGAATAAGCAGATAGATTATCTATATCTTCATCTTTATATTGCTTAATAATACCTTTTTTAATAGGATTTAAGATATCTTTTGATGTTTCTTTATCAACTTTATCAATAAATCTATTCTCGACTTTATTTACCTCTTTTAATAGCTCATTTTCTTTTCTTATTTCTTTATTTAAAGCATTTAATTCAATTTGTTGTTTCATAGCATTAGTTAGATGAGTTTTATCTCCGCCAATTTCACCTCTAAATAAGTTATAACCTTTTGACTTAATAAATTCGTTATAATCATCTTGAAGTAGAGTATAAGAAGCATTACCACCTTTTTGTTTCCAAAATTGATCAGAGTTTAGAAATTTACCTTCAACTGTTTCATAGATATTATTTCCATTTTTATCTTTCTTTTGAATTGGTAATAATTTCTTTTCTCCTTTTTTATTAGTTATTTCGTGTTTTAATTGATGACCATTTTCATCTAACTCAAATACTTTTCTCTTAACTTCATTAACTACTGGAGTGAAATATATATGCATATGTGGAGTAGATTCATCAAGATGTATTGCTGCATATCTTATATTTTCTTTTCCTACGAAGTCAGAAATAAAGTTAAGACTTTCATCAAAAAATCTTTTTATTTCAGTTGGTAGTTTATGATTTTCATCTATAACAACATGTCTAATTGGTTTACCAGCATTATCTCCAGTTTTATAAACTTCTCCAGTATCTTTAAATTCCATTCCGTAATGTTCAAAGAATTCTTGACCACTTGTTATTATTAATCCATTCAATACTTTTGTACTTTTTTTGCTTGGATTATAGTTTATATTGTTAGAATAAAGATAATCAAATGTTGAACTTGCTAGAGTAGGTCCATCATAATTTATTAATTCTATATTATATGGAGTTCTAGTACTATCATATTTACCAGAACCTTTTCTTTCCTTTAATTCTTTATCTAGTCCACCAATATCTGATGCTTTAAACTTTTCTAATCGTAGTGCTTGTTTTCCTGAGTACATTTATTTTAACCTCCTTTCAATGTTTGTTTTAAAATAATACTCTATCTCACTAGGGCATAATATATGCCCAACCGTGAGCTAAGGAATATTCCTTAGAATCCTTTATGCTTGTAATAGCTAGAGCCAATACCTAATAAATAGGTAAAGGTATTCACTATTACAAGATTAATTAAACGATATACTATATCATTTAATTAATAGATAATGAATTCACTATCGCCACTTCCAACCTTACAGGTCAGAACGTGCCACGTTCATTCATTATTTTCGGAAGGTTCTTCATAAGAACAATGCCATAATCTCTCATTAGCAGTTCTTTTACTTGTTATATGAAGACCTTCTTTCTCCAACAAACTTAGGTTTCTTTGAATTAAACCTCCAAGTTGTGTTGGAGTTAATAAAATGTTTGTTTTAGATAAGATATCTGATATTGTGTAATCAAAATCTTTCTTAGCAACTGCATATTTTATAAATAGTAGTATATTATAATCAGTCTCATCATCAGTATTCTCATCGATAACGCTAAATGTTTGATTTTCATTTCTTTTCAAATTTAATTCTAATCTACTAAAATCCCTACCTTTATAATCTAAAATTAGTTTATTACAATTACTTTTTGATTCTTTTAATTTCATAATTCCAGATGCATCAGCAGTTAGTCCGACACTACCCATAATTCCATTACTTTTATTTAAGTGATGGGTAACAAATAATGTACAGTTATATTTTCTACATATTTCTTTAAACTTTTTAAATACAACATTATTTATTTCTTGATAATCATTTTGATTATAGTCACTATCAAATTTAATGTCTTTAAACATATCAATTATTACGAATAAGGGTTCTTTATCAAAGGTTAATTCATGAATATCTCTTTCTATATCTCTGATATAAAAATCTGGAATATCATCCATATCTATAATGTGTAATTTATCTACATTAGGTTTCAAATTCATTAATTTAAATCGCTCTTGTAATTGATTTATGTCGCCCTCTGTGGTAATATATAAGACATGAGAGGGATTTACTTTGAATCCTAAAAAATCTTCTCCAGTAGTAAGAGAGAAGGCAAGTTGCTGAGCAAACATTGACTTGCCAACCTTAGGATGAGATACAAGTAGATAAACTCCATTTGATATCATTAGGTTTTCGACGATGATATCTTTTTTAATGCATTTATTTACTTCGTTTATTTGTTTCAATTTGTATCTCCTTTCTTATATGTTTTTAATTAATTCTTTACTAGAAACTCTAGATTCTAAATAAGGTATATCTATATCAAAAAATGCTACAACTTCTTTAGTTGGTACAACAGACTTTGGAATAAGATAACCTTGTTTTTCTAACTTATCTTTTATTTTCTTTTTAGCCTTTAGTGCAGAATTCCTACCAAGATGTCCAAGTTTCATAATATCTTCTAGGGTGCACCATTGCTTAGCTACTAAATTTAATGTTTCTTCTGCAGACATATTTTTTCCTCCTTCCTAATTATTTTTTTGTGGTGATACATAAATGTAATATGTATCATCTAATGAATTATAGATAATATATTTTTTCTTTCGTAATTCTCTAAATGCTAATGCAACATCTTTTCTACTATCATTACTAAGAGAGTAGAGGTCGATATTCTCTAGTTCATCATTAGATCTAACTAATAGAGAGTTAAGCATACCTATTGCACTAACTGATAAATCTTTAGGTATTACATATTCATTAGTAGATTCTTTCTTAAATAATCCCATATTCTTTACCTCCTTTCTTGTTGATGTCCGATATTAAGGACAAATTAAATATAACATTGTCCGAGAATGTTGTCAATACAATTTGACCGAAAAACTAGACAATTAAACAAAAACGTGGTAAAATTAAATTGTCGAGATAAAAAAGGGGAGAAAGAAGTGTTATTATGAACTCAGAAGAACTTAAAAATTTAATTGAATCAGCTCGTGAAACAAAAGGTATTTCACAAAGAGAACTTGCTAAATTAACAGGTATTAGTAGAAGTACTTTAAATGATTTAATTAATGGTAAAATAAAAAAAGTAGATATTGATGATCTGCGTAAAATTGCTGAAACTTTAGATATGTCATTGCAGAAACTATTAAAGGTTGCAGGATATGATGAAATGCTTTTCTATTTTTCTAAGGATAAATATGCAAATAAATCTAGTAAAGATTTAAAAGACTTAATTGAACAATATAAAGAATCTGAATTAGAATTACTAGATTTTGATAATGAAAAAAGAAAAAAAGTAAGTGATGCAAGACAAAAACTTTTTTATACAATGGAACATTTACAAATAATGCAAAATAATAAAGATAGTTTATATACAATAGATAAAGCTATTGAAGATATTAAATATGCATTTGACGAATTAGAGGATGCAGAACATAAATACGATTATAGTAAATTACCAAAGAAAAACTAGGGAGATGGTATTATGAACATAATTAAGTTCAATTTAGATGAACTTGAAAATCAAAATACAGGTTTTTCATACTATTTATTAGGAAGAAGTTATGATTTAGAAGAAAATGGTGCTATCCAAGATTATACAAAAGCATTAGAATATTATTTAAAGGGTTTAAATATTGATTATCCATTATGTATTTATTCTTTAGGTATTTCTTACGAATTAGGATTAGGAGAAGTATTATCAATAGATAAAAATAAATCAAAAGAACTTCTAAATACTGCATATCCTAAGATTATTAAATTAATAAATAATCCTAACATTTCTGATACAGAAAGAATCTATGCAAAATTTGTAACTGGTGCTTATTATTATTTTGGACTTGGTAATATAGAAAAAGATTATAACAAAGCATTTCAGATTATTAAAGAATGTGCTGATAAAGGTCATATTGCTGCAATTTATGATTTGGGTGCTAATTTTTATTTTAATGGTAATGGAACGGATATTAATTATGACTTGGCAGATTATTATTTGAATCTTGCAAAAGAAAATGGTTTAAAAAGAGCTATAGATTTATATGATGCAAGAAGCAAAACTAAATAAAATGGAGGTAAAATAATGTCTAAAATAAATTTAAATGAACTTGTGATAAGAATTTGTAATAGTGATGATGTTAAAGATATTTATGATATACAAAAAATTGTTATTAACAGTTTTAAAGAAAATGAGAAAGGTTATTTTTTGCCTTTCACAGAAGAATGGTATTTAAGAATAGTAAATAATCCATTAAAAGATGGTGAAATATATGGTGCTTTTTATAAAAATAAAATGATTGCATGGATATTTTTATCAGTATCAACACGAATGGAACAAATTAAAAGTTTTATTCCAGATATTAATGGAAAGTGTGCTGATATTGATGGAGTCATAGTTTTACCTGAATATAGGGGAAATGGGTTACAAAAAATACTTGTTAATTATTTAGAAAAAAAGGCGCAAGAAAAAGGCATTAATAATGTTGTTGCAGAAGTTACGTTTGAAAATCATTATAGTTTAAAAAACTTACAAGATTTAGGTTATGAAATAAAAACTTGGTATCAAAAAGATGAAAATATAAAAAGACATATTTTGTTAAAAAAAATATGAAAGGTGGATTAAAATGAATGATGAACAATATATTGATATAGCAATAGAAATTAGTAAAAATGCAAAATACCCTTATGGTGCAATTGTTGTGAAAGATAATCAAATAATAGGTAGAAGTGATGAAAAAACTTTAATGGAACAAAGTATGTATTCACATGCTGAATTAGAAGCAATAGAAAGTGCTTCGAAAAATAAGAATCTATATGGGGATTTAAAAGGTGCAACAATGTATGTATCATGTGAACCTTGTATGATGTGTATGGGTGCAATACTTTATGAAGAATTCTCAAAAATTGTTTATGCTGCAACATTACAAGATAGCAATGATAATTATTGCCCTGAAATGATTACTAATATAGATGAATTAACAAAATATTCAAAAGATAAAATTGAAATAGTAAAAGAACTACATAGGGATAAAGCAGTTGAAATATTAAAAATGAGAGGGGCAAATTAGATGGACAATAAAATAGCATTAGTTACTGGTGGAACTAGTGGAATAGGAAAAGAGATAGTAAAAGAATTATTAGATAAAAATTGTAAAGTAATAACTTGTTACCATAATAATGAAATAATAGCTAAAGAAACAGAGAAAGAATTTAATAACGAAAATTTATTAATAATAAAATGTGATGTAAGTAATGAAAAAGAAGTTATTGATATGTTTGATAAAATTAAAACTAGATATGGTAAAATTGATTATTTAGTTAATAATGCTGGTACTTTTATCGATAATTTAATTAAAGATTTTGATATAAATGATTTTAAAAAAGTTTTAGATATAAATTTACTAGGAAAAGTTATTTGTACTAAACATAGTTATCCGATTATGAATGAAGGTGGTAGTATAGTAAATATCTCATCTCATTTAGGAGTAGTACCTTGTACTGAATCACCTGCATATTGTTCAGCTGCTGCCGGCATTATCACATTTACTAAAGCAACAGCATTAGAATTTTCTGATAAAAAAATTAGAGCTAATTGTATATGCCCTGCATTTACCCCAACACCTTTGTCATTAAGAGGATGGAAACAAGAAGAAATAGATCAAAAATTAAAAGAAACTCCACTTGGGAGATTTGCAACACCTGAGGATACGGCTAAATTGTGTTTATTTTTATTATCTGATGATTCAAGTTTTATAACTGGTGAGAATATTTGGATTAATGGTGGTAGATTATGAATAGAAAATTTGTTGAACAGTGGTTAAATGATTTAAGAGAATATTGGCTTAACAAGGATATTGTAAATGCAGTATCACTATTTAATAAAACAACATTTTATCAAGAAACACCTTTTATGGCACCATATACTACTATCGAAGAAATTAATCAAGAATGGCAACATGTTAAAGATGAAAATATACAAAAAATAGAAATTAAAATATTAGCAATAGAAGGAAATACTGTGATTGCCGAATGGATTTTAAAACAAAATGATAATGATTATGATGGGATTTATGAGATAAAATTTAATGATAATTGCGGGTGTATATACTTTAAAAGTTGGGAAATGATTAGATAGAAAGTTTATGAAAAAAGAAGTATTCGAAGAATTATTAAAGTTAATGTCTAAATGTAATAAATGTACAAATTTTAAATGTAAAGAGAAGTCGTTAATAAATATTTATAATGATTATAATTTCGGATCGAATATACCATCTATATGGACTGATTGGTTTAATAGGTTGGAATCTAAAATTATGATTATAGGTCAAGATTGGGGCCCTTATAATGATATGGAAAAATTAAATAGTTTATTAAATGAGGATAAAAGTAATTGGAAGGAATTAATCGAATTAGAAAAAAGTAATACAAAAAAGTTATTAGAAAATTATATTAAAGATTCTTCTAATAATAAATATTCATTAAATGATATATTTGTAACCAATGCTATAATGTGTGCAAGACAAGGGGATAATTATAGAGGTAATAATATCGATTTAAAAAAATCTACTTTAAATTGTAGCAATTTTTTACTAAGACAAATTGAGATAGTAAAACCAAAAATAATACTAACTTTAGGATATTATCCTTTAATGTCGTTATCTAATCTAATGGATTTTGAAATAGAAAAGACATTAAAAGAAACTATAAAAGAATATCCTGAAATATGCAAAGGTGATTATATTATTATTCCACTATATCATCCTGTCGCACAAATTAAAAAGAGTGAACAATTAGAACAATATAAAAGAATATGGAAATATATTGATTAAATATTAAAGGAGTGTGTTATAAGTGAAAATTATAACTGTCTGTGGTAGTCTAAGATTTTATAAGGAAATGATGGAAATAACAGAAAAAATGGAATTACAAGGTAATTGCATGTTAGTGCCTATATATAATCCTTCAAAATCAAGTAAAGATGACTTTACTGAAGAAGAAGCATTAATGTTAGATAAAATGCATAAAGAAAGAATAAAATTATCAGACGCTATTTTAGTTGTAAATGTTAATGATTATATAGGTAGTAGCACTAAAAGTGAAATCGAGTTTGCTAAATCATTAAATAAAGAAATAATGTATTATACTGATTTAATAAAATAATTTTTAACAAATATACAAAGGTGAAGTATGACTAATTTTTTAAAATGGTTAAGTATTTTATCTACTCGAGAGTGGGCTACAATAATTTGGATTTTGATTTTATCAGTATATATATTAATTAATAAGAAAACAAGATATTCTGCCCTAGACGTTATTAAAATATTATTTGGAAAGAATTTAATAAAAATATGGATAATAACTTCTTTATATGTGATTTTAATAACATTATTATTTTCTAAAACGTCAATATGGGATAATTGTTACATAAAGGATATTATTATATGGTATATAACATCAGGAGTAATATTTTGTTTTAATGCAGCATCTAGGGAATCTGATGAACAATATATTTGGAAAGTATTAAAAGATAATTTAAAGTTTACAATTGTTATAGAGTTTTTTTATAGTACATTTACATTTAAACTTTGGGTTGAGTTACTAATTATTCCTATTATTACATTCTTAGCAATGGTAGATGCTGTTGCTGAAAGAAAAGAAGAATACAAAATTGTACATAAGTTTATGCAAACAATATTTGTAATTATTAGTATTTGGTTCTTTTATGAAACTTTTAAACTTGGATTAAGAGAGTATAAAGAATTAAATGTTTTGAATACTTTTATAAGTTTCATGATTCCAATTGTATATTTAATATTAATTATACCATTAGAATATTTAATAGAGTTGTATTCAAAATATGAAGTACTATTTATTAGAATATTTTTTAAAAATAATAAGGATAAAAAAGCAACTAGAAAAAGGAAAATATTAATAATTAAAAATTGTGGTTTATCAGTACATAATGTGATGTTATTCCAAAAAAAATACTGTAGTAGAATATATGTAAAAATGTCTGATGATGAATTTATAGCATTAATAAATGAGTTTAAAGAAGAAAAAATGACAAAATGACACTTGTTTGAGGCACCATCAGTAATATTGTCATCTTGTCATAAAAAAGGTAGTTAAGAAATATCTCAACTACCTTTTCAACTACCAAGAATTTAAAATTCTTATAATATTTAGTTATTTTATTTACTTTTAAATCCTTTTAAATAAACGCAAAAGTATTTATATAAACTTTGAAGTACGTGAATTCTAACCGCCCCCTGAAGAGAGCATTTAACCGTGCTCTCATTTTTTGTGCCCATTTTATAAGGGTTTGCGGGCATATGTAAAATTGAAAATAATTCTTGGGAACAACTTGGGAACAATTTTTGTTAAAATTGCATGATTATTGCAGACTTTTAAGAGATAAAGTAGTATAATTAAATCATAGAGTTCTATACAATTTAAAGTATAGAATTTTTCTTTTATAAGGAGGATAAAATGTTATATGGTGAAATTAAAGAATATCTAGAAACATTTATTGAATGTGATACATTAAACGAAAAATTTGATTATTCTATAAATAACGAATCATCCCCTGATATTTATTTAAAAGAATTAAAAAAATTTAATAATACTTATAATTCGTTTTTTATGAATAAGGGAAGATTGGTATTTATGATTAACAATTATGAAATAATCTTGCGAGAAGAAGATTTAAAGCAAATATTAAAATTATTTCTATTTTATAAAAAATCAAATTCGGATAACTGTTATTTAATTGCTGAGTTTCTACTAAGCTATTTTAATACTATAAATAGTAAAGAATATAAAAAGAATGTTAGCAACTATAAAGAAATAAAAGATACATTTAAAAAGATTATTTTAAGCAATAATGAAGATAAAAATATATTAAGTACATTTAAACAGATGTCATTTAAACTTTATAATAAAATAATAGATTATGGTGCACATAAAGACAATTTTTTTCTTGGAGATATTTTAGAACGAGCTTGTATAAATTTTAACAATGATAAATTATTAAAAGCCAAAATAATAAAAAAGTTATTAGAAAATAATGTGTATCCATCTAAAGTGATATTGTATGATGAAAGTATAAAAGAAAATTTTAAATATTATAAAAAATATTTGTTAGATTATGAAAACTATTCCATTTATAGTAGATTTCCTGATGAAATGCTTTATATATTAGATAAAAATGGATTGTTAAAGAATAGCATAATTAAATTAATAATAAACAATATTGTTGATAGAACAAATATGTTACAAGAAAAGTGTGATGATGAGCATGAAAATTTTATTCAAATAATATCAGAAATAGATTATTTAAAATCATTTTTGAATAATGCCTTAAATAGATTAACTATGCTATCATGTTGTCACAAAAAGAAGATACATGAATGTTTAATTAATTTATTGTATATGAAAAGAGTTTTGGTATCTGATGAAGATAGAATTAATTCTCAAATGCAAGAGTTTAAATATGAACAAGTTATTCCTAATGGTAAAATAGAAGAATTTGTAAATGCTGTAAATGATAATATAGCAGTATTATATTCATCTTCGGTATGTAATTTTGAAAAAGAATTAGAACAATCCTTAAATACTTATGCAAAATATCCAATGTCTTATGTTTTTAGCTCTTATAATATTGATTCAGATTCGCAAACGTATTTAAAATCGGAGGATGGATTTGTTGATAGTGTATTTATGAATTATTATGATGAAAAAGGGAAAATATTTACAAACAAAAACACGAATTTGCAAAATATTTTAACTAAAGGATATTATATTCAACTTATTAAATACCTAAAGCAGCAATTTATTTCTTATCAGCAATATATAATTTCATTTTTTGATTTAAAAGAGGGTAAAAGATCACTAATTGATAAATTAATTAAGCAGGGAAATTTTAAACTTTATAATGATTATGTAATACTGGCATTAACTGTTATTCAAATAGAAAATAGTATAATCGATTTATTAAAAATAAAAGATAAAAATATAACAAGCAATGGCTTTAATAACTTAAATGAGCTAGCTAAGGAATATACTAACGATGATTTCAATTTTAATGGTCTAATGTATATTAATTATATACTTTATGAAAAACATGGATTAAACATTAGAAACAATATAGCTCATGGAAATTATTTCGGAAAAAATATAGATATTCAAATATTAACTACTATTTGTGCCATAATGTTTATAAATGGATTATTACGAAAGGAAAGGTCAAAAAATGATTAGAATTAAGAATAGTGATTTTATAATAATATTTGAAAATGATAAAACAATTTCTAGAATTGGAAAAATTGATATGAATGTTATAAATGATAATTCAATATATAGCTTATATTATAAATTTCCATTAATTGAAAGAATAATTTTAGAAATATATAGATTAATTCCAAGAACTAATATCGAACAATATGAGCAAGGTACCATGAAAACAATAAATTCTATAATCAATAATAATAAAAAAATAAATATAATTTATCCTGAGTTAAAAAAGATGATAGATAATTATTTTAATGAATCAGATGATTCTCCAAGAAATGTTTTATTTCATCCGAGAGGTAACGAAACAATATCAGTTACAGTTAATTTTGAAGAAATTAATGAAATAATTGCCAAATTATTAGGATTACTTAATCATGTTATTGAAGAATATAAAATATCGTCTTTGCCTAGAATTAAAAAAATATAAAAATAACCGAGAAATTAATTCTCGGTTTTATTATTATCTAAATTATCTATTACGGCAACTACTTCATCTAAAGTACTTGTAAATAGGTGTGAATAGGTTTTTAAAGTTTCTTCTACTTTTGTATGGCCTAAGTATTTTGCTACAACTTGAACATTAGCTCCTTTATTAACTAAAAGAGATGCACATGAATGTCTGAAATCATGTAATCTAATCTGTTTAACATTCGCTAATTTACAGTTAACATTTTTATGATTAGTAAGTGTATTGCTACATACAGGAAGCATGTCTTCAGCAACAAAGAAATTATCATTGAATCCTGGTATCTTTTCTGCCTCGTTTTTCACCATTTTAAGGTCATTTGTGAGGACTTGTGGCATTTTTAATATTCTTATACTACTTTTGTTTTAGGAACCGAGAATCGCCAATTTTTAACGGAACCACAACGGTCATTAATTTGCTTGGAGATACTTAAAGTTCTATCTTTAAAATTGATATCTTTCCATTGTAATCATCTAAGCTCTCCACGTCTTAATCCACAGTAATATAATATTTCAAAAATACCAATCCATTTGATATCAGTTTCAACATAAAGAAATTGTTTGAATTCTTCATAAGTAAAAAATAATTGCTCTTTAGGAAATTCATTAGGATCATTAAAGTTATACATTTTAGGATATACCTTAGCAAAGTTAAACTCATGCCAAGCAGTAGCATAATTCAAAATAGTTTTTAATAATTTATAAATGTCATTTTTTGTTCTTGTAGCAAGATGTGTACTATTTATTTCATCATGCCATCTTTCAAAAGTAGGGTAGTTAAAATCTTTAAGTTTAACTTTATATAGTGATTTTAAATAAGGTAATTTGTTGTTATAACCATATAATGTATTCTCTTTAACTTTATCTTTTCTAAAATCAATAAACATCCTAATCATTTCTTCAAAAGTTACATTATTAGTATTCTCATATTCTCTTAGTTTTAATTTGAATTCAAACTCAGCATCTTCTGCTTCTTTTTTAGTTGCATATCTACCTGATTTTTTAGTCTTATGAGTACCATTAATATCTTCATATTGAGTCTTATAAAACCATATCTTACCATCTTTAATAGGCCTATTATCTTTATACACACCCATATAAAAATTCCTTTCTACAAAGGAAATACTGTTAAAAACTTGTAATATTATATAAAAATGGTATAATTAATTTAGGGAATCCCATTACATTGTATTTATATAATGTTTATTTGTTTAAAGTTTCTCAGACTCTAACAAAACGGTATTTCTGATTGATCTCGTATTCCAGTACGAGATTTTTTTTATATATTTTTAGAAACTCTTATAGCCTTATGAGGTTGTGTAGCACTTTCTGTGAATTCTTTCTTTGTATAAAATTTAGGCAAGATTGACTTTGAATTGTTATTATTAAGTGGTGCAACTAAGTAGCCATCTTTTTTTACATAAATATGAATGAATAACCAATAATCAAATTCTTTTAATTTAACTAAATAATCTCCATCTTCTTTAATTAATTTATTATTTAGGAATTCAACTAAAACGGTATCACCAATATCATATTTAGGTGACATTAGATCATCAACAACATCAAACATTAAATATCCTGTTTCTGGTGTTAAGTATTTAGTAGAAACCCATTCGTAATCGACAGGATGAATAATCCAATCTTCAGAGCCAATATCTATTACTGATATCTTGACTTTTTTTGATGATTGCTCAGGTTCAAAACCATTGTCATTAATTAGTGAATCACCATCAGTTAATTGTTCAACAGTAGTTTCTAAATAATTAGCAAGTTTTCCTAATTCAATTTCACTTGGATAAGTTCTTGCTCTTGTCCAATCACATACCTTTGTATAAGATAGTTTAAGATCATCAGCAACATTCTTTCTTGATATTTTTTTATAGTCTAATAATGCTACAAGATTATTAGCTAAGACTTTTCTCATTTCTACTTTATTCATGTTTGCTACCTCCAATATCATAATAAAATATAATGATAAATTTGTCAACACAAAAGTAAAGAAAAATGATAAAAATGATAAAAAGATATTTACAAACAGAAATGTTTATTCTATAATGGAGAAGAAGATAGGAGGAGGTGAAAAAATGAAAATAACACTTAAAGCATTAAGAGTAAATTCCGGATATACAATAGAAAAAGCCAGTGAATCATTAGGAATCAGTACAGTTACATTAAGAAGCTATGAAACTAAAAAAACTATTCCTAATATGGAAATGTTAAATAAAATGTTAAAACTGTATGATGCTAAATTTAGCAAATTTGAATATTCAGCAAAAGATAATGCATTAGTATTAAATTAGAGTCTGAGAAGCTTTAAAGAGATAAATATTATATAGAATACAAAGGAGGAGATTTTCAAATGCCAAAAAGACGAAAAATACTAACAAAAGAAGAAATAGAAAAAATAGCAGAATATCAATGGGCTAGTATTAAAGACATAATGGATATTGGTGCTATTGGTAGAAACAAAGCAAGAGAAGTATTAAATGTAATAAGTAATCAATTTTATGATGGAAAGTCAAAAGTGCAAAATGGCTTAGTTCCAATGAATATGGTTCTTGATTATTTTAATATTCATAATTACAAGCATGGTGAAACAATAAATGGCTAGAAGAAGAATGTTTAGTCTTGATATAGTTGACTCAGATCAATTTACTGATTTACCTGCTACTGCAAGATTACTTTACTATGAATTAGGGGTTAGAGCAGATGATGATGGATTTATAGGTAATCCAAGAAAGATAACAAGAGTTGCTGAATGTTTTGAAGATGATATAAAAATATTAGAAGATAAAGGATTTATTTATATGTTTGATTCAGGAGTTTTAGCTATACGAAATTGGTTAGCCAATAATCAGTTAAGAAATGATAGATACCATGAAACTTATTTCAAAAATGAAAAAAGTATGATTGGAGTTAATCTAAACAATAAGACTTATTATTTATATGATGATAGTGGGTTGCCAGATGGTTTACCATTGGTTGCCTTAGATGAGATAAGAAGAAAAAAGAATAATGAAGAAGAGGAAAAAGAAGAAGAATTTAATTCAGAACAACAAAAAGAAGAAGAGTATAATTCTTTTGATACCTCTGGCATTGATCCTCAAACAATAAATCAATTTGAATTGCTATGGAAAAAATATCCTAAAAGAGTTGGTAAAAAAGAAGCTCTATATTATTATAATGAAGCAATAAAAAAGGGAGAAACATTTGATATCATAAATCAAGGATTGGATAATTATATAGAATATTTAAAGAGCGAGGACACTCCTGATATTATAATAAAAAACGGTTCTAATTGGTTTAAGGGTGAATGTTGGAATGACGAATATGAAGTATATTACAACAACATTGACTTTCCATTTTAGGCATCCCCCCGAGGAATAGCTCTTTTTGTTTAAGTAAATTTACAGACCGACCTGCCACCTAAATACACACAAACATAAATTTTCCGTGAGTTTTTTGGAAAACAAATCATTTATAAAACAAAACAAAATCAAAAATAAATCAAATAAAAATCAAAATATAATCAATTTGAAATCAAATAATAATCAATGACCTCCTAAGATAAGGATAAGAATAAGGATAAGGAAAGAATATATATTTTTATTGTATTATTACTACTACAATAAAAAAAGAGATTAGCAATCACTAATACTCAATTATTTTGAAGTCCAATGGATCCTCACTTATTATTTCTAATGAATACTTTAATCTGAGTAGTTTAATTACTTCAGTTTTCATTTTTTTATAATTTTTACATGACAGATTAAATGTATCAAAAGCAGAATTAAAATGTTGTTTGAAAGTTGCTTCCCACATAGCATTTCTATAAAATGAACTAGCAATATAAAATGCTATTACTTCTGGTACAACATATTCTTCCAGATAATTATCATAGTTTTCATAAAAAGGATCAATGACCTTTTCACATTCTTCATCACTTATATCTTCATCTGTGCATTTTCTAATCATATCTATCCTCCAATCCTTGTATTAATCACTCTAAAATTGTTTTTTTGCAACAAATTTATATTGAAAAATCAAAAAATGCATAAATATATGTTATAATTTTATTATAAGAAACTTATTTTGTGATGGAGTGGTAGTATGTATAATGAAATTTTAGATATATATAGGGATAGAATAGATGACTTTTTTAAGAATGTACCTACATTTGAAAACCAGTTAACTTATGATGATTTTAATGATGGATGTTTCGATAAGATGTATAAAGAAAACAATATAGAAGATCCTAAAAAAGTCAAGGAATTAAAAGAAGAAATTCCACAATTAAAGGATATGTGTAAAAAATGCGGTACATATTTTATGAATCCAAGAAATAAAAGTCATGTTAAGTATGATGTCATAATGGGCCAATTTTTTGAAAATATTTTAATAGATTATTTTACTGATCACTTAAAGATAAAAGCAACTCACGGAGATAAAAGCAATAAGAAATATCCTGATTGTATGATTTTGGGAAAAGATAAAGGAATATTGGCTTATTTTGAAGTTAAGTATCATTGTGCTCCTTTTATTTCTGCAATTCAAAAGATTAATAGATATTGCTATGAGGGTAGTGCTACTCTTGACAAAGCAAAAATTGAAAGACAACTTGAAATTATTGAATCTGATATCGAGAGACCTGTTTTTTATATTCATTGGATAGATTATCCATGTGTAAAAGGAATATTCTTTGAAACAAGTGAACAGGTTAAGGAAACGCTTATAAATGAGAAAGTATTTGAAAGGCAGGAGAGAGAGGGAGATTTAGAAAAAAATCCTCAATCTGTATATAAAGAAAAAATATATTCTAAATTTTTAGAAATGGGTACATTAGAAGAGTTGGTTTCTATCATAAAGGATATGCAAAAAAATGGCGTTAATATGAATTAGGAGTGATAAAAATGAATTATGATGTTCATGGGAAAAAATTACCAATTCCATCTTTTTTTCAAGTATATAATTATGGTGGAGGTAATGGGGATAAGGATAGAGAAATAGTTTATGCTGAACTAACAGGAGATACACCAGCATTAATAAATTACTATTATATAAATAATAATATTCCACATTCTTTTCAAAGTCACGCATTTGATGATCTATCCGGTTATAGTAAAATTGGTGATGTGTATAATGATATTAGAAACATGTTGATAAAAAAAGGTGAGATATATAACGGATATAAGCCTAAAAAATACGATTTTAATTCTAAAGTATTTCTACTTGATTCAGGTGCATTTAACATTGTTAAATATGTAGCAAAAAAAGTAAACTACAAATTTGATAAATTTATTGATGAATTAATTATTCAAATGAAAGAATATTATAACTTTGCTAATAATTTAAAGATTGATATTGTTGTATCTTTTGATTTAGGTGGAAAATATACTGAAAAAGACGGCGAAGGTTCCGATGTTGAACTAAAGAAATTCTTTAATTCTATGAATGCTGATGAAGTTAATAATATATTGTTAGAAGAAACAATAAAATATTTAAAAGAAAATCCGGATTATTATCCAAATGTGTTGGCAACTATTCATGGTGATTTGCAGGAAGATTATAAAAAATGTACTGAGTTCGTTTTGTCTTTGGAAAAAAAGCATAGTTACAAATTTTGGGGATTTGCATTAGGTGGTATCGCAAGTTATAAGAAACTCGATAAAAGTTGGTATAAGGATATAGATTTTAATGAAACAGGAAAAAAAGATTATATATCTACTGTTGGTCCTGCTAGGGCTGCAAAAATTGTACGTGAATTAATAGCTGACAACAGACCTATTCACGCATTAGGTTGTGGAGGATATCCTAATATTGCAACTAATTACTTTAGTGGTGCTACTTCTTTTGATGCTGCTTCTCCTGTTAGAAGAGTAGGAGATGGTAATGCAAAATCTACTAAATATGTCTTTTCTACTACTTCTCCAGCAGATGCAAAGTTTAGTAAATATTTTGTAGGTGGAATAAATTCAAACAATACACTTAGAAAAGAACCATGTCAATACGTTGATATAAATCTTGTTGACGATAAAATGGATTTGTGTGGTTGTGATGTTTGTGAAGAAGCCAATAGTGTTAATAGGATAAAAAAATTGTATTCAATTAAAGATACTGATAGCGAAGCAAACTATTTTAGTGGACAATTAATGGGACTTCATGCAGTTAGACAACATAGAAAACTATGTGAGGTAATCTCTAATTATTCTTCAATTCAGGATTTTTGCAAAGATTATCCAAATGATTTGAATTTAGGATTAGTTATTATTTTTGAGCAATTATAAAAAGGCAGTGTTTCTGCCTTTTATTTGTCTATTTTTAGATTCGATATAGCATTTAAAAATGCTTGTTTTTTTTCCTCATCACTTTTATATTCGTCAAATACAGATGCAGGAATATTTCCTTCAGTAGCTAATCTTCTTTCACATTCATTTTTGTATTTAGTATCTAATTCAAAGCCTATCGCTTTTCTATTTAGAATCTTTGCAGCTACTAGCGAAGTTCCACTTCCAGCAAAAGGATCTAATATTGTATCTCCAACATTGCTACTCATTTTTAATATTCTAACAATCATAGGTAATGGATAAATTGTGGGATGTGTTAAATCTAGTTTTTTCTTAGTCATATTATTAACTCTATCAAAGTACCATACATCAGTTGGGTTTCTACCAATTCCGCCAACTAATCTTTTATCATTTTTTGTAATATATGGTATTCTTATTTCATCTAAATTAAAAATATAATTGTTTAAATCTTTTACACCCCATACAATATTTTCATATCGACCGGATAATCTATTCGTACAGTTTTGCATATTATTAAAAGTCCAAGTTATTATATTTCTAATTTTGAAATTATTATCTTTCATAATATCGTAGCCTATGTAAGGTAAGGGTAGAATCTCTTTATCGTTTCCTAATGGTATAGGGGATAAATTTAAGAAAAAACTTCCGTTTGGTTTTAATACTCTATAGATTTCTTTGGTGACATCATTAATCAATTCTTTCCATTCTTCTAATGATATTTTATCGCTATATTTACCATACTTTTTTCCAATATTATATGGAGGAGAAGTAACTACTAATGTGACTGAATTATCAGGAATAGTTTTTAATAATTCTCTACAATCACCGAACTCAATTCTAATATTCTCGTTCATCTAATAACTCTCCTTTCTGTATTTTTTTTAATCTGTTTTCTGATATTTCAATATATTCAGGTACAATTTCATATCCAATATAATTTCTATTTAACTTTTTTGCTACAGCTGCAGTAGTTCCTGAACCCATAAATGGATCTAAGACAATATCATTTTGAACGGTTGAACAACCTATTATTCTTTCAATTAATCTTTCTGGATATTGCGCTGGATGTTCAGTTCTTTCTTCAAAATTACCAGATACCATAGATATTTTCCATACATCGCTAGGATTTTTTAATTGGCTTTTATACCTGTCTGGTCTGTAGTTTAAAGCTGGTATTTTAACTGCATCTAAATTAAATTTATAGTTTTCTTTATTTTTTGTAAACCAAAAAACATATTCATATCTAGGAGCAAATCTTTTATTAGTAGAACCGCCCCAATCAAAATTCCATATTATAATATTTTTTAAATACATATCCTCAAAAAAGTCTTGAATCCAAAATGGTGGAATAATTATTCCGTTATTATATCTATTTTTAATGTTTATAAAAATTGAACCATCTTTTTTTAATACACGTTTACATTCTGAGAAAACTTGCCTTAACATTTTACGATATTCTTCTTCTTCTAAGTTGTCTTTGTATTTAATTCCTTTACTTGCTGTAATTTTACCCTTATTAGTTTTATTACCATAATTAATGTTAATATTATAGGGAGGAGATGTGACAATCATATTAACAGATTCATCATTGATTTCTTTCATAGATTCACTTGATTTTTGGTATATAATGTTTGTCTTCATTTTTTTCTCCTTTCTCACCATAATCTATTATACCTTAAAAAAACGAAAGGGTCAACATGTATTCACAAAAAATCAAAACTTTTTTAAAAAATTTATTTTTAAAAGTTCATTTAATTATTGATTTGCTGTATGATATAATATTAACTGATCAGGAGGTTTTTATATGAAGGAATCAAGAGTCATTATAATAATTTTGGCAATAATGGGGATAGTATTAATTCCTTTTGGTTTTCTTTTAAAACTATTAAGTTTAGATGGTGAATTATGTATTAATATAATTACAAATTTAGAATGTGGGGTTATTGTTGGTTTAGTAACAGCTATATGTCAGTATTTTATGGCAAAAAGACGTATTATAAATTCTGTGTATAGTTTATATTTTGAATTATATACTACATATTATACTGTTAGAAATAAAGAATTTTTACACCATATTAATACACTTACATTCTTTAATAAACTTACAGAACTTTCTTCAAAGATTAAAGATTCTTTATCTGAATATCATGGCTTTTTCAAGAAGAACGATTCAATGTATATGATAATGAATCCACAGATTAATATGGGTGAAAACTATAAAGCAGAAAAAATGATAAAGACATTAGTTAAATGGTTTAATGAAAAATCAGTTGATAAAAGTATTGAACCATTTATAAAGGAAGTAGAAAATATATTAAAAAATATTGATGAAAAAAGATTTAATGAAGATAAAGAACAAATGATAAAAATGTTTAACTATATTTGGAAATAACTACTGGATGAGTTTTATATCTCATCCTTTTTCTTGGGAACAAATGGGGAACAACTACATAGAGCAAGATAGGTAAAATAGGGCTATTTACGAGAAATATAGCAAGTGATAAATCAATAATAATGAAAAATATGACAAAAAAATAGGGTATTCTTTTTCCCCCTGAAGAGACGCTATGGCGTCTCATTTTGTTTGTTTATAAGGCCTCAAGGTCTTTTTATTTTGTTTTAGGTGGCAATTAGGTGGCAAAGTATGTTTTTTATAAAGAAATTATGATATAATTATAATAGCTGTTTAAAACTATAATTATTATTATAGTTTTTTTGTTTGGAGGTAAAATGTTATGAACAATATTATTTGGACACTTATTATATTAGCAGGTATATTCTTACTATCAATACTATACTTTAGATTTTATAAAGGGGACAAAATAAACAAAATACTTATCTTTTTAGTGGTATTAACTATAATAGGCGCAGTAATGTTTTTAGTGTGGTTTCCAAGTGAAAAATGGAATAATGAAAATTATTTTCTAGGAATTGCCCAAATGGTTGGTGGATTATTTACTGTTATTGGTGTCTATTTCACAGTTAAAGAAGAAGAAAAAATGAGAAAAATAGATAACAAGAATGCTGATAATAAAATAAAGGAACAATTACGATTAGAAAATCTTCCAGTATTGAAATTTAGATGTGATAATGAAGAAAAGTCTTGCGGTGGTGGAGTAGTTTACTATGTTGATTGTGAAGCTAATGATGATAATTATAAAGTACAACTGAATATAGAAATAAAAAATGTTGGATTAGGTTCAGCGCAAAATATTTGGTTTCAAAAAATTATAGGAATAGAAAATGATGGTAGCAAAAGTGGTATAGAAAACCAAATAATAGAACCTAAAGAAACAATAAATTATACTATGTATTTTGAATTTCCAAAAAAAGATACAGAATTTTACAAGAGACTAACTATTTTGGTATTTTATGATGATTTATTAGAAAACAAATATATGCAAAAGTTAGATGGAAGTTTATCAATTTCATGGTGTGAGAGTGATGGAAGACGTGAATATCATCCTAATGCATTTGTATCGGTTAATGAAAAATATGTAAAAATAGGAACTGATTTTAAATATGAAATTCCACAAAAAATTATTGAAGACGAAATTAGTAGAATTTAGTATGAAGAAAAACAAAAGAAAATTATCGAAACTATTCCTGAAAAATCTAAAATTGATGAAATTGTGGGAGAATATTTTAAAGATCGAAACAATTTTTTTGGCATAGTTAGGAAGTTCTTTAAAACTGTTGACTTTCAAGGAGGTTCAGGCGGAATTGATGATTATAAATTGGTAAGAAAGAATATTTATGATGTTACTATTGTTGACGAAATTGGAGTAAGTAGAAAAGAACAAATAAAATGTGAAACAATATTAAGAGTAAATATAAAGACAGAAGAAATAAGATGTATAGATAAAAGGGTTGTTAAATCAACATTAAATATTAAAAAAAGAGAATTAAATAGATTTAAGAAATACCTAAATAAAGAAGTAAAGCAAATCAAAAAACTTGAGAAAGAGATTTATATGTAATAAATTATTTAATAATTATAATTTTTTTAGGAGGTAACATGAGTTCAAAAATATCTGGTATATGTCATATATGTGGTAAAGAAACGGAATTAACTTTCGAACATCTTCCGCCAAGAAAAGCAAATAATAACAATAGAGCTAAAGCAATTGTTGGAGATGAATTAACAAAGTATATAGCTGGGAATGATAGACCTTGGGATTTTTCGAGTTGTAAATATAAAGATTTGCAAAAGGGGATGGGATTATATTCACTTTGTCAAGAGTGTAACAATAATACAGGAACAAACTATGCAGATGAATATATAAAGTTTGCTAATACAATTGGTTATGCTATAAATAAAGAGAAGATAGATGAATCAGCAGAAGGTTTTACTATTTACTTAAAAGATTTCTATGTATTAAGAATAACTAAGCAAATATATGCAATGTTTGCTTCTACATTGCCAGATTTATATATATCAAATCGACCACAATTACAGAGATTTATATTAGATAAGAATTATAATGATGTTGATTGGAGTAAGTTTAGATTAAGTGTATATGCTATGAAAGAAGGTATAAATGGGTGGACTGGAATAATGTCATTTGCAATGCAAGAAAAAGATAAAATTGAAGTGAGATGTATTGCAGAATTGGCTTTGTATCCACTTTGTTTTGTGTTGGAATTTGATCCAATAGGCGAATGTGAAAATACCGATATTACTTATATAGCGGATGGATTGAAATATGATACTAAATGCAATATCAATTTACCGTTATATTATAGAAGCAAAAATAGTTTTTATCCATTTGACTATAGAACAAAGGATAAAATAGAAGAAGATATGGTAAAGAATAAGAAAAAAACAATAGAACATTATATAAAGTTACTAAAAGAAAAAAATATTGATTCAAAGGAAGCAGAAGATTATTTTAAAAAATATATAAACAATGAAATAATCCTTGGTGAATTATCAAATAAAATATACGAAATAATAGATAAAAGTAAAATATGTGAATAGTTTGTTTTAAAGGTAGTTTGTTCTAGGTAATAAAAACTATTAACAGTATCTAAAATAGTAGAGAAAATGGTTGAAAATAAGTTTCAGTGTTTAATTTTAATATTCTAAAAGAAAATATTAAGAACTAGTTGGCAAAACAAATTGAATATGTTACAGTAAGACTACAATCAAACTTTTGAAAAACAAAAAAGAAGAATTAATTTTAAAGGGAGGTAATAAAAATGGAAGCAAGTAAAATAAAAAAAGCATTAGTAGAGCAAAAAAATATTGGCTTATCTGGTAATCTTTATCATAAGACTCAACTTGATTTTACTTATAATACAAATCATATTGAAGGATCTACAATAACCCCTGATGAAACTGCAAGTATCTATGATACAGGAACGATTTTAACGAGCAAAGATAAGGTTATTGTTTTAAAAGATGCTACTGAAACAAAGAATCATTTTACTTTATTTAAATATATGTTAGATACTATTGATGATAAACTAACCGAAGATATGATAAAGAAATTTCACTTTATCTTAAAAGATGGAACTTTAACTTATAGTGAAAAAGAATGGTTTAATGTTGGTGAATATAAAAAAAAGAAAAACTTTGTTGGTAATATTACAACATCCTCACCAAGTAATGTAGCAAATGATATGAAAGAGTTATTAAGTTGGTACGATAAAATAGATAAAAAAAGGCTTGAAGATATTATTGAATTTCATGTTAGATTTGAGCGCATTCATCCTTTTCAAGATGGAAATGGTCGTGTTGGAAGAATGATAATGTTTAGAGAATGTTTGTATAATGACATAATGCCTTTCTTTATTGAAGATAGAAATAAAGATTTTTATATAAGAGGTATTAAAGAATATCAAATAAATAATGAAAAAGGATACTTAATTGATACTTGTTTAAACAGTCAAGATAATTATGAAAAAATGGTTAATTACTTTTTAGAAGATAATGAATAATAATTAAATGTCATTAATGTCATAAAATATAGGTAAATATGTAAGTAGAAAAAATAAATGAATATAGAGATAAAAAGAGTAAAAATTTTTGTAACAATTCCATTAGAAAATGTGGAATAAGTAAGAAATGCAATGTGTGAAGTAGGAGCAGGAATAATTGGAGATTATACTTATTGTACTTCATCTACAAAATCAATAGGAACTTTTATGCTAAATTATAATGCTAATCCATACATTGGTGAAAATAATAAGTTGGAGTTTGTTGAAGAGGAAAAGTTAGAATTTGTTTGTGATATAGATAAAGTTAAAACGGTAATATCTAAATTAAGAGAAGTTCATCCATATGAAGAACCAGCAATAGATATTATTCCATTACTCGATGAAGTAAATTTTAATTAAAAGATACTAATATTAATTATGATAAAATAATTTATAACTTTGATAAAGCAAAAGTTTGTGAAGATGAAAAAAATAGATTAATTTAAAAATAAGAAACATATAAAGGAGAAAATTAATAATGATTGAATATAGAAAAATAGATATTACAGACAAAGATAATCTAAAAAATTTGATTGATATAGTTCTAAATGGATTAGAAAGAAAAGAATTCTTTATTCCTTTTACTGAAGAAGAAATTGATATGATGTTTGATAGTTCTATAGCAATAACTTATGGAGCTTATGATCATAACAAACTAGTTGGTACTGCACAATTATATTTAAGTGAGAATTATGTTAGTGAAATAAAAAAAATATTAGAATTAAAGAATAGTAAAGTAGCAGAATTAGGTGGAGCACTAGCCTTAGAAGAATATAGAAATAAAGGTATAATTAAAAATTTGCTTTCAATTCTAATTGAAGAAGCAAAAGATAAAAATTATGATTATTTAGTTGCAACAGTACACCCAGAAAATATTGCTTCCAATAAAGCTGCTTTATCGACTAATGCTAAAATTGTTAAAACAGTTAATTTAGGAGAATATTTACGAAATATATATTTATTAGAAATATAATATAGGAGGTATAAATGAAAATATTATATACTGCCTTTAATGGCAAATCTAATTCTTCAAAAATTTTACTAGATAATATTATTGTAGAAGAAGATAATAAATTATATTTAAAAAATAGCTTTAAAACGAGTGTTGAGCAATTAAGCAATAAACTAAAAAAAGATAGGTATGATTTAATTATTTCTTTTGGACAAGCACCAATAGATAAAGAAACGATAAAAATTGAAACAAGAGGAAATGGTATTGACTATTTTGAAACAGATTATGATTATAATAATTTAAAAAAACTATTTGAGAAAAATGGTTTTAATGTCGTTATATCTAAAGATGCAGGAAATTATCTTTGTAATAACATTTATTATAATGGACTTAAATATATAAGAGAAAATAATTTGAAATGTAAAATGATTTTCGTACATATACCTCAAATTGATAATATAAATGATATTAAGAAAATATCTGCTATTTTTTAAAATAGATAAAGTCAAAAAAATTAAATCAATGAAAATTGGAAAGTGAATTATAATGGGGTGAATAATATATGAAACAAGATGAAAGTAAAATAAATAGAAGCATAAAAATATATCCGTTATTTGCATCATTTACAGGAGATTTAATCTTTTTTGTACCAATTGACACATTATTTCTAACATTGGCAAAGGGATTAAATGCTAGTCAAATAACTGCAATGACAATGATTTCATTAATAATGTGTATAGTTTTTCAAAAGGTAATATTATTTATTGTGAAAAAAATAGGAAATGTAAATTCATTAAGATTAGGAGCAAGTATGCTATTAATTGCATCACTAATATTAACTTTTGGAAAATCATTTGTTGCAATGTTATTATATAAAACTACACATGAATTAGCAGTTATGTTCTTAAATATGGATGAGATTATTTTAAAAAATAATTTGAAAGCTTTAAATAGAAAAGATGATTATTTTAAAATAAGAAATAAATCAAAAATCGTTTATGCTACTATAACCTTATTTACTGCATTAGTTGCTGGGCAAATGTTTAATATAAATAATTATTTACCAATGTATTTGTCAATAATAATATATATATTTGTATTAGGAACCGCATTTTTATACTATGAAGCAAAAGGCAATAATGAATTAGAAATTAAAAAAGATAATAAGAAATTAAAGATTACATCATTAATGTTTTATGTAATATTATCAAATGCAGTATTTTATTCAATAATAAAAATGGGACAAAATAATAGCAAATTGTTTATGCAATATGATTTTCAAAAATTTTTATCAGTTGAAATGGTAACATACTATATAACAATAATAGTATTTATATCAAGAATCGTAAGACTAATTGGAAATGTGATATTTGGAAAACTATATAAAAGAATAAAAGATAAAATGAGTGTTATTTTAACTATATGTTTAGCTTTATCATTTTTATTGCTAATTACTGGTCATTTTATAGAATCAAATTTTGCATGTAAGGTAATAATTATGTCTTTGGGATTTTTCTTAATATTGGCAATAAGAGATTCATTTCAAACATATATAGAAGATGTTGCTTTATCTATATCTAATAAACAAGAACAACAAACAATTATTATTAAAATTGAAGTGTATAGAAGATTAGGAACACTATTACTAAGTACTATTTTTACATTAATATTATTAAAATATGAATTAATAGTAATAGAGATGATATTATTAATATTAAGTGTCATAGAAATATATATCAATAAAAGGTTATGCAATAAAATTACAAAATAAATTTAAAGTGAGAATTAGTTATGAAAAAAATAGAAGCAATGGAATTAGCACCTGAAAGATCAAAATTGTTATGTGAATACATTACCCAAATACTTTCTGATAATGAAAAAATACTTTCTGATAATGAAAAAGTAAATGGTGAAATTAAAATAAATTTTGCTAAAATAAATAATGAACATATGATAACTTTTGATATTTTAATTCCAAGTAAAAATTTTGTAAAACACCTTAATACCGGAATAACTACACAACAAATTGATGTATTAACAGAACAGATTTTAAATGATTTATTAGATACATTTTTAGAATCTGAAACTATTGGATGCACTAGATATTATTCTGTTAAGGGTGGCTATGGAACGAATATGAATGGAGTCAATGCTATGAATACTATTGGTAGCAAACTAAAAATTAATTTTGTTTGTCGTGGTGATAAATTTAATGAACAAGTTGAAAATTACAATGAAAGAATAAATGAATATGCAAATAGACAAGAAAAAAGGCAAAAATTATAGTATAAATAATATGATAATTTAAGGTGAGATTATGAAAATAGAAAATATTAATTTAGATAATATTAAAGTTGTTATTTTTGATTTTGATGACACATTAGCAATACATAAAGATAAAGATTTTTGTAAACATCGTAGGGAAAGCGAAGATAAATATTTAGGTTATTATTTAAATGCGTACAAAAATCCAGATATCTTTTACGAAGATATTGAACCTTGTATAAGATCAGAAATATTATATAACTTCATTATTAAACTAAGAAATAAAAAAATTAAAATGTATTGTTTATCAGGAATGAAATTTTCATTTCATTTAAAAGCAAAACAAGCATTTATTAATAAACACTATGGTAACGATATAGAGGTTATATCTTCTGCTACTAAAGAATTAAAAATTGATGGGGTCAAAATAATTCAAAGATTTGAAAATTGTAACATAGAGGAAATACTATTTATAGATGATAGACAAGATGTAATTGATTTATTAAATAATAATGGAATAAAATCTATTCTTGTAAATAATATAGAAAATTAATAAAAACTTATATTTGAAAGTGAAAATTGTATATTAACATAAGTAGGTTAAAAAATAATCAAGGTATAGGAATATACCTTTTTTTCATGTATAATAAATAAAGGTGGTAGTAATGAGAATAGGCGTAGATATAGATAATGTTCTATCTAATTTTAATGATGTATTATTAAATGAATATAAGAAACATGATAATGCAATAAATGGCAAAGGTATAGTTCATCAAGATTTATATATTAGAGATATGTTTAATTGGGATAAAGAATATGAAGAAAAATTTTACAAAGAAAATATTGAGTATTTTGCAAACCTATTTGAAACAATTGAAGAATGTTCTAAATATATAAAATTATTAAAAGAAGAAGGAAATACAATTTATATAATTAGTGGTAGAGATAATGGAGAATATTCTAATCCATATAAAATGACCATTGATTGGTTAAAAAAATATGATATTGTTTATGATAAATTATTTTTAGTAGATGCTTATAATAGTCATTCAAAAACAGAAATATGTTTAGAATGCAATATTGATGTAATGATAGATGATTCTAAAAGAATGTGTAAGGACATAAAGGATAATGGTATTAGAGCATTACTTATGGATACACCATATAATAGAGATACAAATGAATTTGAAAGAGTTAATTCATGGAAAGAAATTTATAACAAATTATCTAATAAAAAAATTAATGTGATACTTGATACAGATACTTATAATGAATGTGATGACCAATTTGCATTATCCTATTTAATTAAGTCACAAGATATGTTTAATATTGAGGCAATTACAGTAGCACCATATTCTCATACAAAAAGAGATGTAAAAGTAATAGATGGACAAGAGTTGAGTTATAATGAAATTTTAAAAATATGTAATTGGTTAAATTTTGATACCATTGATAAAGTATTTAAAGGATCAATGGACTATATTCAAAATGGATATGATGAAAATAATGATGCAGTAAATAAAATAATTGAAGTGGCGCTTAAAAACGATAAAACTTATATATTAGGAATTGGAGCAATAACTAATATTGCTTTAGCAATAAAAAAAGAACCTAAGATAATTGATAGAATAGAAATCATTTGGTTAGGTGGAAATGAAATAGAATATAAAGATAATTTAGAATATAATTTCAAACAAGATATAGAGGCTGTAAAAATAGTGTTTGATTCTACAGTGAAAATAACTATACTACCTTGCAAAAATGTAGTATCAGATTTAAGAATAGATATAGCTGAATTAAAAAGTAAATTAGATAATAGGAAAGAATTAAATAAATATTTAATTGAGAGATTTTATAATGATGGATATCATGGAATACAAGAAACAAGAGTAATATGGGATATATCAGTAATAGCATATATGATAAATAAAAATTGGTTTGAAACAGAAAAAATTAGTTGTCCCAATATCAAGGAAGATAGTTCTTATGAATTAACTGATAATAGACATAGTATAACTTTTGTAACTAAATTAGATAGAGATAGAATATATGAAGATTTATTTAGAAAGTTAGGAGTATGAATTATGAGATTAACAAGCAAAGATGCAAGGAATCTATTAGAAGAAGAAAGAAAAAAATCAAATGATGATAGATGGATAGAACATTGCTTATGTGTTGGAGATAGTGCTGGAAGAATTGCGAAAGCATTAAATGAAAAAGGTTATAATGTAGATATAGATAAGACAATTACTCTAGGTTATTTACACGATATTGGTAAGTATAATGGCGAATCACATGGAAATGTTATGAGAGGATATGAATATTTAAAAGAAAGAGGATATGATGATGAATATTGTAATATATGTTTAACACATTCTTATTTAAATAATGATATAGTGTGTACTGCTGGTGGAGTTCCTAATCCAAATGATAATCCTTTTTTAACAGATTTTATAAAAAATCATGAATATACTATAGAAGAAAAATTAATAAATTTATGTGATTTGATGTGTCCACAAGGGAACGAAGTATTTACAATTGATAAAAGATTAATTGATATTATGATTAGAAGAGGAGCTTATTCAAATACACAATATCATATTAAAGAAACTTACAAACTGAAAGAATATTTTGATAGTTTATTAGGATATAATCTCTATGATTTATTTCCTGAAATAAAAGAAAATTTGTAGGTGATGTTATGCGAATAGGAATAGATATAGATGATACTATGACTAACATAAAAGATAAACTTACAAATTCTGCAATACAGTATGCTAAAAGTTTAAATAAAGATGTACAATATATAGATTATAATATTGTTGATATATATAACAATGGAAATATTTATCAAAAATTATTTAATTTTAATTATGAAGAATTAAAGTATTTTTTAGGAACAATACAAGAAGGAATAACTGATAATGCTATTCCAAGAGAAAATTGTGTTGAAGTAATAAATAAGTTACATAATGATGGCAATGAAATATATATTATTACCGCAAGAGATAAAGAATTTCATAAAGATCCATATTTACAAAGTAAGGAATGGCTTGAAAAAAATTCAATTTACTATGATAAATTAATTGTTAATGCCAGAGATAAAGGACAAGCATGTATAGAAAATAATATTGACTTATTAATTGATGATAGTATAAGTAATTGCTTAAATGTTGATAATTTGGGAATTGATACTATAATTATTGGAAATAAAAATGATAGAGGAATAAAAAACATTAATAATTGGCAAGAAATATATGAATATATAGAAAATCATAATATAATTAAGATTATTCAATATCAAGAAAAATATAAAGATGAAATATGTTTATTCATTAATGAATGTATGCATAACTTTATAGGTAGACCTTATAAAGAAAGATTAGATGTATCTAATATAGAAGAATATTATATCAAAAATAATGGTAACTTTTGGCTAGCAATAGATGTAAAGAGTGGGAAGTATTGCTGTTGAGAATAGAGATAAATATGGAATACTAAAAAGATTTTATGTAGATAAGGAATATCAAAAATTAGGAATAGGGAATCGCCTTTATAAAATATTTTATAATTATGTAAAAGAACAAACTAAAATAGAAGAAATAAATCTTGTATGTGGTAAAGTTTTAAAAGAAGCACATAAATTTTACATTAAAAATAATTTTAAACAAGTTGAAAGTTTACCCTTAAAAATGCATTATGCAGATGATGATGATTTTTTTGTAAAGAAAGTAGATAGAGGAGAATAGAAATGGTGGTTAAAAAAGTTTTCAACAAAAATGAAAATAAAATATTATTAATGTTAGCTTTTTTAGTATTTCTATTGGACTTTGGAATAATTTTAGGCAATTATGGTTATAAGATAATTCATTTTCTGTTTATAAATTGAAAAAGCAAGTGTCCGTTTAGGACATAAAAAAGACACATAGATTTACCTATGGTACAATGTAAGTGCGAACTAAACATTTGAGGTAATAAATATGTGTCTTTTAAATTATAACAAAGAAAACAAAAAATATAAACATTTAACTTATACAGAAAGAACAATGATAGAAAGATGGTATAACAGAGAACATTTGAGTAGTAAAGAAATTGCCCAAAGATTAGATAAAAGTGAGAGGACTATTAGAAGAGAGCTTAAGCGTGGTCTAACAACTATTTTAAATACTTATTTAGAAGAAATAGAGGTTTATAGTGCAGATATTGCTAATGATAAATATTTATTTAATTTAAAAGCTAAAGGTAAAAATTTAAAAATAGGATCAGATATTGAATTGGTGCGTAGAATAGAAAGCATGATAAAAGAAGAAAAAAAGTCGCCTGAAGTAGTAGCATATGAACTAAAAGAAGGAGAACTAATAGATATTACAGGTAAAACAATTAGAAATTATATAAAAGATGGAACGGTACTAGATATAGACCAAAAAGATATGATATATAATAAGGAACATAAAAATAAAAATAAGGAAAAAAGAATTGCAAAACATACGCCACTAGAGAAAAGTATTGAATATAGACTAAAAGAAGCAAATATGAGAAGTGAATATGGTCATTGGGAAGGCGATTTAATAATAGGAAAAAGAAAAAGAGGAAGTGTGCTTTTGACTTTTACAGAAAGAATGACACGAGAAGAAATAATTATAAAAATAAAAGAAAAAAATAATGAGTATGTAGTCAAAGCAATAAATGGTCTTGAAAGAAAATATGGAAAGTCATTTTATAGTAAATTTAAAACAATAACATTTGATAATGGAGTGGAATTTATGGATTATAAAGGAATTGAACAATCTTGTTTAAAAAAAGGAAAAAGAACAGAAGTATATTATGCACATCCATATTGTTCAGGAGAAAAAGGTAGTAATGAAAATAACAATAGAATGATTAGAAGATGGATTCCAAAAGGAACGATAATAGATAATATAACAACTAAACATATTAAAGAGATAGAGAATTGGTTAAATAATTATCCAAGAGTGATGTTTGATTATAAAAGTTCAAATATGTTATTATTAAATATATAAAAAACTTGCATTTTAGGTAATGAAATGTGTGGACACTTAATATTTCCATTTATAAAATAAAATAGAAATATTAGAAAAAAGAGTAGAGAAGTGTTTGGATAGTTTAAAAAAATATTTAAAACATACAGAAAAAAGTAAAATCAATGAGGATAGACTTAAAAATTTAAAATCGAATTTAAAAGAAGCAGAACTTGTATATTACGAAAATTTAAATTTAATTCAAGAAATGGAAAAATTCTTAGAATCAATTGATTTTGAAAAATATGTTAGAAATATAAATATAATAGAACATATTAGAAATGCTATTGCTCATGGTAATATTGAAGTAGATGAATATAATTATAATAAACGTATAACAGATAGAGAAATTACCATTAAAAATATACATGATGGTGTAGTAAGCTATCAAAAAAGTCTTACTATTTATGAATTTGCTTCATTATTTAAAATAAAAAATTTATGTCTATTAAATGATTTTTTTACTACCAATATTAGTGACAAAGAAATAATAAATGAAGATTATATTAAAGTATTAAAAGAAAGAATAAAGTATAGAAATAACTAATCATTTGAAGTTTTTATAAAAACTAGTAAAAAATTATTGCTTCTTACATAAATGAATGGCTATGATAATGGCAAAATGAGAAAAATATTTATAGAACTGTAGAATTTTTTTATACAATAAAGTAATACTTATAAGTTTGATTATTATAATAGTAAGATATAACCATTAATAAAATATCATCATATATAAATTTAATAAATAAAGGCAGAAAACAATGATATAATAACTACTTGTAAAGATATAATTAAGTATTCAAAGTAAAAGTAAAAAGTTTCAATAAATTTCAAAAAACATTTTAAAGTAGCAATAGAAATGGTATAATAAAAACAAAGAATAAACTAGGGGAGGAATTCAAATGAATCAAGAATTTAATAATCAAGATAACCAAACTCAAACTAGAAATCGTTTTATTTTTTCAGATGATTTTTATGACCAATTAGATAAAATTCCAGAAGAGAAGCCAGTATCATTTGATTCTCCACAGATACCAGTAATGAAAGAAACTATTTCTCAAGATATTTCTACTGATAATAATTTAATATCTTCTAGTAATATAATAAATACTGTAAATGAAGATTCTAATTTAGTAAATAAAGAGATGAGTTCTACTAATCAAGAAGAAAAAATAGAAATGCCTTCCTTTCAATTTATAGATTCTAAGCCAGTACAAGATAACACTATGACTTCTAGTTTTTCTAATTCTAGTCAAGATAATTCTACTACTGATAATCAAGTGGTTACTCCTATTAATGACAGTTCTTTTATTAGTAAGAGTAATGAAAATATAGAAAGTACGATTCCTAGTTTTTCTAGTTTATCTACTTTGGAATCTAATAATGAAAAAAGAAATCAATCATTTTCTAATAATGTAATTGAGTCTACTATAGAAAAAAAAGAAGATATCACATCACCGGTAAATGTAGAAAAAATTGAAAAAGAATTAGATAATTTAAATGTTGATAGTGGAATAGATACTGCTTTAGAACAAGAAATTCTAAAGTCACAGGCACAAGTAGAAAATAAAATACCAGTAGTTGAAAATAATCCATACTTAGAAAAGCCTAAAGAAAGAATGGTGTATAGAGCGAAAAGAAATGCACCAGCTACTCCACCAATTTGGGCTCAATTTCAAGAAAAGCAAGAAAATGAACCACAAAAACAAGTTACTTCAGTAAATGAGAGTATCCCAAGTCAAGATAATATTAGTCAATTAATTGTAGCAAAACAACCACCAATTATTAATATTGATGAAGAATTAGAAAAAGAAGATAAAATAGAATTAGATGAAAAAGAAGAAGATACTAAATATGAGGAAGATTTAAGTAACTTACCAGTTGTGAAATCTAAATTATTAGAAGAATTAAGAGAAAACGCTATAAAAACAGGAAATATCAGTATCTTAGCAAGCTATGGTGATGATTTCTGTAGTAAGGATTATATTACGAATCCAGCCATTGGTCGTACTGAGGAAATTAAACAGTTAATTTTAATTTTGTTAACAGTTGAAAAATCAGCTATTTTGGTGGGAAAACCTGGTATTGGAAAAACTAGTATTGTAGAAGGATTAGCTTATTTATTAGAACGAAATCATGTTCCTGATGCTTTAAAAGGATATCGCATTATTAGTATAAAAACAGCATCTCTTTTAGGAACATTACCAACAGGAGAAACTAGACTACAGACATTAGTAAATGAAATTAAAAAATTAGATAAAGTAATTCTTTTTATTGATGAAATTCATATGTTAATGGGTGCAACCAATGAATCTAGCTTAGATTTTGCAAATATGTTTAAGGAAAGTCTAGGAAGAGGTAGTATTAAAATGATAGGAGCTACCACAAATGATGAATATGAAAGATATATTCTTCGTGATAAAGCGTTTGTTAGACGTTTCCAAAGAATTGATGTATTAGAACCAACCAAAGAACAAACTGTAAAAATTTTAATGGGAACGCTTCCCAAAATAGAAAAAAATACAGGCGCCAAATTAAAATATAGTAACTATATTCAAAGTGAAATTATGTCTTTTATTGTAGATATTACTTCAGAATATAAAAGAGTATATGGAATAGGTTCAAGATATCCAGATATTTGTTTGACACTATTGTCACAAGCTTTTTCTCAAGCTGTTTTTGATAATAGGAAAGAAGTGAATATTTTAGATATTAGAAATGCTATTGAAAATTCAAAAAATATTTATCCAGATGTAATTCGTAAAGAATTAGTAAATTTTGATAAAAAATTTAAAGAATTAATAGAAGAAAATACAAGTTCTATTTAAAACTACTTTAAGGTAGTTTTTTTCTTTTTTTACTAGGTAAAAGCCCACTCCTAAATAGGCATACTTCATACACTAAATTAGAGGAGAGATTTTATGAATAATAATATGAATTTTAATGATTTTGGATATCCTAATATAAATACTTTTAATAATATGATGATGCCTAATCAAAATCAAATGATGAATAATAATCAAAATAGTCAGAACAATCAAAATATAATGCCTATCTATGAAGGATATATAAAGGGTAATTTATTTCCAGATTTATATGATCAATATTTAAACTATCAACCTGCTAAATTAATTCCTAATAATGAACAAGCAGAACTTTTATTAAATGTAAACCAGACTACTTTTGCTGCTCATGAATTAAAATTATATTTAGATATTTATCCAAATGATACCAATATGATTCAGTTATATAATGAGTATCAGAAAAAAGCAAGTGATGCGATTAAGGCATATGAAAGAAAATATGGTCCTATTTTAGCAGATAGTCCATCTAATACAAACGATTTTAGTTGGGAAGCATATGCTTGGCCATGGGAAATGGAGGAAATGTAAGATGTGGGCATATGAAAAAAGATTACAGTATCCTGTTTCAATTAAGAAAAAGAATTTAGCTTTTGCTAAACAATTAGTTACTCAATATGGTGGCTTTGGCGGAGAACTAGGAGCAGCACTTCGTTATTTAAATCAAAGATATACAATGCCAGATAATAGAGGAAAGGCGCTTTTAACTGATATTGGTACTGAAGAATTAGCGCATATCGAAATTATTTGTGCAATGTTATATCAGTTAATGAAAGGTGCAACGCCTGAGGAAATGAAAGAAGCTGGATTAGCTAGTCACTATGCAGAACATAAAAATGCTGTTTACCCAGTAGATGCAAGTGGTGTACCATTTACAGTGACTTATTTTGCAACAACTGGAGATGCACTTGCCGATTTAAGTGAAGATATGGCTGCAGAAGAAAAAGCTCGTGCTGTATATGAAAGTTTGATAGATTTAACAGATGATGCCGATATTATTGGACCATTATTATGGTTAAGACAACGTGAAATAGTACACTTTGCACGCTTTAAAGAGTTATATGATTATTATAAAGAAAATTTACCACAGGCAAAATAGTAGAAGTAAATAGTTTTTACTTCTTTTGTTCTTGGAATCAAGTTTGAAATATATTGTACTAAAGAGAAAAATTTGCTATAATTGTGGTATCAAAAGAGGAGAGTATTATGAAAAACATGGGAAAAAAGAAATTATTAATGATAACAGGTGGGATACTTGGATTACTTGTTTTGATCACAATTATTTTATTAATTTATAATGCTATATTTGGTAAAACTAGTTATAAAGATATTGAAAATAAGGTACTAAAAGCAGCTCAAAAATATTATAGTGATAATCAGTCACTTCTTCCTAAAAACGAACAAGAAGAAGTATCAACAACAGATGCTTCCTTAACAGCAGCTGGTTATTTAAAAAATATGAACGATTTAACAAAAAAAATGAAAGGAGTTACTTGCTCTGCCAAAGTAGTAGTAAGTTATGCTGGTGGTGAATATAGATATACTCCATTATTAGATTGTGGTACAAATTATTCCACTAAGTTAATTACTTCTTATATTAAAGAAAAAGAAACTAAAGTATATAGTGGAGAAGGTTTATACGATTTAAATGGGGAGTTAGTATATCGTGGTGAAAATCCTAACAATTTTGTTAAGTTTTCTGGTAAAATGTGGCGTATTGTAAAAATTGAAAATGATCAATTAGTATTAATTTATAATGAAAAAGGTAATAGAGTAGTTTGGGATGATCGTTTCAATACTGAAAGAAATAGAACAGATGGCATAAATGATTATTCAGTAAGTAGAATTTATGATAATCTAACAGACATTTACAAAAATGATACGATTTTTAATAAAAATACTAGAAATTTATTAGCTATTCATAATTTATATATTGGTAAAAGAAGTGAATCTGATATGTATAATGATGGTTCTATTGAAAAATCATCTTTATTAGAAAAACAATATATTGGTTTACTTCCATTATATGATTATATTAATGCTAGTATTGATACAAATTGTAACTCTGCTCTTACAGAAAGTTGTACTAATTATAATTATTTAAATCATTTTGATTATAACTGGTGGTCTTTAACAGCTGATAGAGCTAATTCTTATAAAGTATATAGAATTGATAGTGAAGGGGTAATTGATTCTATGAGAGCTAATTCAAATGGCTATATTAGACCTGTTATTTACTTAGCAAAAGATGCATTATATGTAAGTGGTACTGGTACAGAAACTGACCCTTATGTAATAAAATAAAAAAATTACTTGTCAAAATACATTTTTATTGGTAAAATAAGAATGTATTTTTTATTTATAAGAAATACAATTATGTATGGCGGTATTGGTGAAGTGGTTAACACGCCGGATTGTGGCTCCGGTATGCATGGGTTCGATCCCCATATTCCGCCCCATATTGAAATTTACGCACACCTTTGTGTGTTAATAAATAAAAGTTCGTAATACTTGGTATTATGAACTTTTTTTGCAAATAAAACAAATTTAACATTATTATCAATAAATTCTTAAAATATGATAAAATTGTTTTAGATGAAATCTTTAAAGGAGAAAATATAATGAGAAATATAATAATTACTGGTGGAGATGATGGTTTAGGTAAAGCAATTGCTAAACTATTAAGTGAGAAAAATAATATAATAACTATTTCTAAGACAGAAGAAGGCACAATGAAAACATCAAAGGAAATTCCAAATGCAGAATGTTATACTTGTGATATTACAAAGCCAAATGAAGTTGCCAGAACCATCAAAACAATTATTGAAAATCAAGGAAATATAGATATTTTAATTAACAATGCAGGAGTTTGGTTAGCAGGAGATTTAACTGAAAATTCTTATGAACAAATAAGTAATTGTATAGATGTTAATACTAAAGGCCCTATTTATATGACTAAAGCCGTTCTTCCAAATATGTATGAACAAGGAAAAGGATTAATAATAAATGTATGTTCACAAGCAAGTTTTGATAGTGATGACTTTTCTACTGTATATAATGCTTCAAAATGGGCAATGAGAGGATTTAATCGTTCAATACAAAAAGATGTTAGTAAAAAAGGAATCAAGGTAACTGGGTTTTATCCAGGCTTTATGCAGACTAATATTTTTAAAAAAGCAGGTAATGATTACGATACATCAACTGGTTTAGAAGTAGAAAAAGTTGCTAGAGCAATCGAATTTATAATTAATTGTGATGAGGATGTTATTATTCCAGAGTTTGGAATAAAAGATATTGAAAATTATTAATAAGAAAGGAAGATATAATAGTATGAAAGTTACAAAATATCCTCAATCATGTTTAATGGTTGAGACAAATAATAAAAAAATATTAATTGATGCTGGAGGATTAAAATATCAAGATAAATTTTTAGATTGTTGGAAAAATGTTGATTTGGTTTTAATTACTCATAAACATGGTGATCATATTAAAGTTGATGTTTTAAAAGAATTAAATAAACCAATTTATTCAACTCAAGAAGTACAAAACACTTATTCAGAAATAGAAATTAATATTGTAAAAGAAAATGATGTACTACAATTTGATAATACAAAGGTAGAAGTTGTAAAAGCAATTCACGGGTATAATCCGAACTTAAAGAATGGTAAAGAAATTTTTGAAAATGTTGGATATATAATTGATGACGGTAATTGTAGATTATATGTAACAAGTGATACAATTTGTTTTAAAAATAATTATAAGGCTGATGTTGTTGCATTACCAGTAACAGCACATGGTCTTACTATGTCATCATATGAAGCGTCATTATTCGCAAAGGAATTAGGTGCTAAATTAGTACTACCAATTCATATGGATAATGATGCTTATCCTACGGATATGGAATATATGAAATATAATTTTGAAAAATTTAATATTAATTATAAGATGTTAGAAATTGAAGAAACTATGGAAATTTAATTATAAAAATATGATAATTTTTGAACGAGAAATCGTTCTTTTTTATTGACTAAATTTTAAAATGAGATAATTGATAAATAGAAAACAGTTTCAAAAGATGTTTTCATTAATTACAAAACAATTTGGTAGAATTATTGGAAATATAGAAAGAAGACATCCTTTAGAATTTTGAATTAAGAGAAAATAATATGAAAAAAATATGTAAAATAAGAATGTGCATAATCGTCAAAAGAAGTTTACGAAAAGTCTATAAATAAAACTTGCAAAGCAACATTATTAATTATAATTTCTAGTAGTAGTTATGAAAGAATAACTAGGCAATTAAAAAATTATCAAAATCAAGTTTTGAATTCTAATATTAACATTGAATATTTAAAAATATCGGAAATTACTGAAAATTATATAAATGAGGCAGTATCATCAAGAAAAATTTAAAATTCATCTAGCTAATTTTAAAAATTGCCTTTTAGAATCAAATAAAAATTGAAAAATGGGTCTTTGCTTTTTTTGATTCAATTTTTTATAATTCAAACTGGTGATAAGAATGAATGAAAAAATAAGTGGTTATACATTAGATAAGCAACAACAGGATATCGTATTAGATGATAGTAATCATTTATTAGTAGTAGCAGGAGCAGGAAGTGGTAAAACTTTAACCATATTAGGAAAAATTTATTATTTGGTAGAAAAGAAAAAAGTAAGTCCAGATGAAATTCTATGTATTTCTTTTACAAGAGCAAGTGCCAATAGTTTAAAAGAAAAAATAGAAAAAGAGTTTTCTTATCAAATGCCTATTTATACTTTTCATAAACTAGCATTAGAAATTTTAAAAGAAGGAAATGATTCCTATCAAATAGCAGATAGTAATACTTTAGAACATATCATTCATGAATTTTTTGCGATTACGATTTTAGATTATCCTAATTATTTAACTACCGTCTTAAAATACTTTCATAAAAACGCGAAAAAAAATTTAAAAAATACCTATCAACTTTTTTATAAGTATCACTATCAACAAATAGAATTATTAGAAAGATTATTATCAACATTTCTTCATTTATTAAAATGTAATCACTATCAGTTAGAAAGTTTTCCCATTTTTCTAAAAAGAATTAAACGAACCATTTCCTATAAAAAATACCATAAAGAAAAGCTTTTCTTGATATTAGCTCTTAATTTTTATCTAGAATACCAAAATTATTTGGAAACAAATAACGAGATTGATTTTGATGATATGATTTTTTATGCAACGAATCATGTTCATGAAAATGGTATTCAGAAAAAATATAAATATGTAATCATAGATGAATATCAAGATACCTCTTATGTTAGATTTTTATTAATTAAAGAAATACTGCTTAAAACAAAGGCTAAATTTATGGTAGTAGGTGATGACTTTCAATCTATTTATCGTTTTACAGGGTGTGACTTATCTTTATTTTTAGATTTTAAAAAGTATTTTCCAGATGCCTCCATTAAAAAAATTGAAAACACTTATAGAAATAGTCAAGAATTAATTAAAATTGCTGGAAACTTTGTTATGAAAAATAAAAAACAGATTTCTAAAAATTTAAAATCTTCTAAGCATTTAATAAATCCTATTCAAATTATTTATTATACAGATATTTGTAAGACATTTTCATTATTGATAGAAAAAATTTATAATGAAACTAAAAAACCTATTTTACTATTAGGAAGAAATAATAAAGATATTAACCAAATTTTGAATAAAAATTTTAAGGTTACAGAATCTAATCAGATAATTTATAAAAAGAATCCTAATATATTTTTATATTATATGACTACTCATAAATCAAAAGGATTAGAAGAAGAAAATGTTATTATTATAAATCTTGAAAACAAGTTTTTAGGATTTCCTAATCAAATAAAAGATGATGAAATTTTAAGACTGGTTTCTAAAAAGTTTGAAAAGTATCCCTTTAGTGAAGAAAGAAGATTATTTTATGTTGCTCTTACTAGGACTAAAAATTATGTGTATTTATTAACTCCCTGTAAGAATAAATCTATTTTTGTGTCGGAGTTAGAAAAGAATTGTATTAAATGTAAAAATATGATATAATATGCCAAGTTTGGAAGTGATAATATGCAAGCTTCTATAGGAAACTTAATGATTACAAGTTTTTGTAGTGAAAATATGAAGCATAAAAAATTTAGATTTGATTTAATAAAAGATGAGAAAATTTATGAGTTCGTATCTACTACTATAGGAAGAGATTTATGTGATCGTGAAGAAAATGATGATATACAGTTAGAACATTCATATATCATTCAAGATAAAGATAAATTAGTAGGTTATATTTATATACAGACAATTTCAGAAGAAGAGGGAATTGTTGAATTAAGATATGCTGTTCACCCTGAATATCGTAGGTTAGGCTACATGGGATATCATGATAATAATAGAAAAGGTTATGGAGAACAAATTCTTGAAGAATGTGGTAACGATTTATTTACTTTTGATGATATTAATCATATAGATTTACATATTCGTAAAGATAATGAAGCTAGTATAGGTTGTGCTAAAAAAGCTAACTATCAATGTGTTGGCATGAATGATGAAGAATATTATTATATTTATAGATTATCTAAAGGAAAAAGATTATGAAAATAAGAATGAAAAATTTAATAATTACTAATTACTGTGAAACTGATAAAAGAAAACTACGCTTTATAAAAGAAATTAGTGAAGATCCACTAGTAAAACATTTTGTATCTAATAATATGGACGAATGGTTAGAAGATTCTATAGATACAGAAAAATTATTAGTAGGTCCAGCTTATATCGTAGCTAGTGATATAAAGCTAGTTGGTTTTATTCGTTGTGCTTTTTTAGATACGAATGGTATTTTAAATTTACATTATGGAGTTCATCCTGATTACAGAGAAATGCATTATGGTACTAAGATTTTAGAAGAAACTTCAGAATATCTTTTCCGTAGTAATATGCCTATTAAAAATATTGAACTATACATTAAAGAAATTAATAAAGGAAGTATTAAATGTGCCATAAATGCTGGCTTTACACTAGATAGAAGTTTCCCTTCTAGAATTGATAACTGTAAAGTAAATGTATATTCTAAAAAGAAATAATAACATAAGAACTAATATCTATTTGGGTATTAGTTTTATTATGATAAAAATAAAAAAAAGAAAACCAAATAAATAAAAATATTAATCTCAAAATATGATATAATCTTTATAGAATAGAGGGTGTGAATATGAAGAAATTAGAAAATAAAATAGCTATTGTTACTGGTGGTGCTATGGGTAATGGTAAAGGAATTGCTAAAGTGTTTTTAAAATATGGTGCATCAGTAATAATTTTTGACTATCAAGAAGAAATTAAAAAAACATTGAAAGAGTTAAGAACAGAATTTCCAACTTCTGTTATTTCTGGTTACCAAGTAGATATTAGAGATAGTAAGATGATAACTGCTTGTATGGAAGCTATTTTTCAAAAATATGGACATATTGATATACTAGTAAATAATGCTGGAGTATGTAGATTAGATACGTTTGAAAATATGTCTTCAGAATTAAGAGATTTTCATTTTGATATTAATATAAAAGGAACATGGAATGTAACTAAAGCAGCTATCCCATATATGAAGAAAAATCAAGAATCTAGTATTATAAATTTATCCAGTGTTACAGGACCAGTGGTAGCTGATAGTGGAGAAGTTGCTTATGCTACTACGAAAGCAGCACTATTAGGTTTTACAAAATCTCTTGCAATGGAACTTGTTTCTAATAATATTAGAGTAAATGCTATTATGCCAGGTTATATTATGACACCAATGGTAGAAGGTATGAGCAGGGAAACTAATCCTACAAATCCACAAGAAGTTGTAGACAAAATTGCACTTGGTATTCCTATGAAAAGACTTGGAACAATTGAAGAATTAGGAGAATTAGCTGCCTTTTTAGCAAGTAATGAATCTTCTTATATTACGGGACAAGGAATTATTATTGATGGTGGTTCTACTTTACCAGAAACTATGGTTATGGGAGTATAAATATGTACGATATTAGTACTAAGAATGTAAAAAAAGGGAAAAATACTTATGTCGTTTTTTTTGCTGTTGGTTTTATCTTTCTTGCTTTTCTTGTTTATCAAACTTATACTATTCATCAAAAAGAAGCTAGTCTTGATTCTTCTACGATCTCAACTAGGGTGGAAATAACTTCATACGAAAATGATGAAGGAACCACAATGTATTCACCAATTTATTATTATGTAGTAGATAATCAAGAATATAGATGTTCTTCAATTACTTCATCTAGTATAAGTCCTAGTACCAAAAATGATACTGTATATTATGAAAAAGCTAATCCTAGTAACTGTATGAGTAATTACTCAAAAAAAGGAAATAAATGGAATATAATATTTTTAATAATACCAATTATTTTTATTCTTGTTCCTATTATTAATTTTTATAGAATTAATAAAAGAGTAAAAAAAATTGAAAAGTTAAATCAAACGGGAAAACTTGTAAAAAATCTATCATATCACTTAGAAGAAACAAAGATATCAGTTAATAATGTTCCTATTTTAAGACCAGTTGTTAATTATACTTTATCATCTGGAACTACAATTATCTTATATGGGGATCCTAGATATGATAGAAAAAAAGGTGACGAAGATGGTATGATTGATTTAGTAATTGATGAAAAGAATCCTGATAATTATTTCTTAGATTATTCAATTAACAGAATAGGTGGTAATTTGGTAACGGATTACTATAATAATCAACAGGAATTAAATGGGTTTGATACTGAAACTAGTATAAATAAAGAAACTATTTTAGGTGGTGATAATTATAATCCATCTAATAAATATTAAAAATAAATAAGTAAGAAGATAATAAAAAGTATCTTCTTCTTTTAATAAATTACTTATAACTTTCACTTTTTAAAAAGTTATTATATAATGAATACAGTAAAGGAGAATAGAAATGAAAGAATATCAAAATGTATTATCTAGTACGGAATTAGAAAAAATCGACAAATACTTTAGGGCTGCTAATTATTTATCAGTAGGACAACTTTATTTAAGAGATAATCCTCTTTTAAGAAGTCCATTAAAGTTTAGTGATATTAAGAAAAATATTGTAGGTCATTGGGGAACAGTACCAGGGCAAACATTTATTTATACTCATTTAAACCGTATTATTAAAAAATATGATTTAAATATGATTTATCTATCAGGACCAGGTCATGGTGGAAATAGTGTTGTATCAGAAGTATATCTAGAAGGAACTTATAGTGAAATATACCCTAATATTACAGAAGATATAGAGGGTATGAAAAAGTTATTTAAACAATTTTCTTTTCCTGGAGGAATTTCAAGTCATGTAGCACCTGAAACACCAGGTTCTATTCACGAAGGTGGAGAGCTTGGTTATAGTTTAGCTCATGCTTTTGGAGCAGTACTTGATAATCCAGATTTGATAGCTACTTGTGTAGTAGGTGATGGAGAAGCAGAAACAGGACCTTTAGCTACTAGTTGGCACTATAATAAGTTTTTAAATCCTAAAACAGATGGTGCTATTATTCCAATTCTTCATTTAAATGGTTATAAAATAGCGAATCCTACTATTTTTGCAAGAATTAGTGAAGAAGAATTATTATCATTCTTTAAAGGCTGTGGCTATGAACCATTTATAGTAAGTGGAGATGATCCATTAGTAATGCATCAAAAAATGGCTTATACTTTAGATAAAGTCGTTGAAAAAATTAAAAAAATTCAGGAAGATGCCAGAAAAAATAATAATCAAACTCGACCAATTTGGCCTATGATTATTTTGAAAACACCAAAAGGTTGGACAGGACCTAAAGAAGTGGACGGGAAAGAAATAGAAAACTCTTTTAGAGCTCATCAAGTACCAGTTATTATTTCAGAAAATTGTCCTGAAAATGTAAAAATATTAGAAGATTGGTTAAAAAGTTATCATCCAGAAGAATTATTTGATGAAAATGGTACCTTATTAAAAGAATTAAAGGAACTTGCTCCCATTGGTAATAAAAGAATGAGTGCTAATCCAAATGCTAATGGTGGAATCCTTTTAGAAGAACTTCGTACGCCAGACTTTAGAAATTATGAGGTAAAAGTAGAAGTACCTGGTGATACTATGGCTCAAGATATGAAAGAATTAGGTGGATATGTAAGAGATTTAGTAAAGTTAAATGAAGACAAAAAGAATTTTAGAATCTTTGGACCAGATGAAGCTCTATCTAATCGCTTAAACTATGTATTTGAGGCAACAAATCGTCAATTTAATGCTACTACTTATAAAAAAGATGAATTTTTAGCACCAACTGGTAGAGTAATAGATTCTTATTTATCAGAACATGCTTGTGAAGGTTGGTTAGAGGGCTATTTATTAACAGGAAGACATGGTTTCTTTCATACTTATGAAGCGTTTGCTCGTATCATTGATTCTATGGCAAGTCAACATGCCAAATGGTTAAAAGTTACTAAAGAACTTCCTTGGCGTAGACCGATTGCTTCCCTAAATTATGTTTTATCAAGTCATATTTGGCAGCAAGATCATAATGGTTATACTCATCAAGATCCAGGCTTTTTATCTCATTTAGCAACAAAAAAAGCTGATATTGTTAGAATCTATTTACCACCAGATGCTAACTGTTTGTTATCATGTTTTGATCACTGTATTAAAACTAAAAATTATATTAATGTAATTGTTGCTAGTAAGCATCCTCGTCCTCAATGGTTAACTATGGATCAAGCAATTAAACATTGTACGCAAGGAATTGGTATTTGGGAATGGGCTAGTAATGATAAAAATAGTGAAACTGATATCGTAATGGCATGCTGTGGTGATACACCAACTCTAGAAACATTAGCTGCTGTATCAATATTAAGAAGTAACTTTCCTGAAGTTAAAGTTAGAGTTGTTAATGTAGTAGACTTAATGAGATTACAGTCAAATTTAGAACACCCTCATGGCTTAACAGATGATGATTATGATTTATTATTTACGAAAGATAAACCAATTATTTTTGCTTTTCATGGCTATCCATCACTAATTCATCAATTAACTTATAAGCGTACCAATAAAGAATTACATGTACATGGCTATAAAGAAGAAGGTACTATCACAACTCCATTTGATATGCGTGTTCAAAATGAAATAGATCGTTATCATTTGGTAATGGACGCCTTAAAATATTTACCTAAACTAAAAAATCGTAGTGCTATTTTAAACCAATGGTGTAAAGATAAGTTAGTAGAACATAAAGAGTATATTCATGAATATGGTGATGATATGCCTGATGTTAAGAATTGGAACTGGAAAACTGCTACTGACAATAAAGATTTAATTTAAATTGAATATAAAGGTACTATTATTTAAAATGGTATCTTTATTTATATGCGATAGACTTTATTTCTACAATGTACTATAATACTATTAAGAAAGGGGACTTATCAATGAATACGCAAAAAGTTGTTTTAATTACGGGAGCTTCTCGTGGAATAGGGGCAGCAGCAGCGAAGGAATTTGCAAGAAATGGTTATAATGTTGTGATAAATTATTTTAATAGTAAAGAAAAAGCACTTTCATTAAAAAAAGAAATAGAAGAAAACTATTCTGTAAAAGTACTTACCATTTGTGCTGATGTTTCTAAAGAAATAGAAGTAGAAAAAATGGTAGAAGAAGTAATAGAAGAATTTCATCACATTGATGTTTTAGTAAATAATGCTGGTATTGCGATTGATACTATTTTTGAAGATAAGACAGTAAATAATTTTTTAAAAACATTAGAAGTAAATTTAATAGGTACTTTTCTAGTAAGTAAATATGTAGGAAAATATATGTTAGAAAATAAAAAAGGTAGTATTATTAATGTATCTTCTACGAATGGTATTGATACTATCTACCCAGAAAGTCTTGATTATGATGCTTCTAAAGCAGGTGTTATCTCTTTAACTAAAAATTTAGCTTTAGAGTATGCACCTTATATTAGAGTAAATTCTGTTGCACCAGGTTGGGTAGTAACAGATATGAATCAAGATTTATCACATGAATTTATTGAAAATGAGGAAAAACATATTTTGTTAAAGCGATTTGCAGACTCTATTGAAATAGCGAAAGTAATTTTATTTTTAGCAGGAAATGATGCTAGTTATATTAATGGTGAAGTTATTAGAGTAGATGGTGGATTCAAATGTTAAATAAACTTCGTGAAATGATAATTGTTCCCAATGAAGATATAATTAATGTTCCTATTTATGAGAGAAAATTATCATTAAATGAGCCACATGGTTTAGCTGTAGAAGAATTTTCTAATAAATATCATTTAGAAATTAATAATAATTCACTAGGATTACAGAAAAATGATTATCAAAATATTCATTGGTATTTAGCACTTACCAAGATGGGACATGTAGTAATTCAAAAAGATGATATGATAGTTTTATATTTACCTACCTTTTTAACACTTAATCAATATCAGTATCTATTATCTAAAAAAGATGAGATTATAGAATATGGAAAAGATTTTCATATGCTTTCTATTTATCAAGAAAATGGGAAATTTTATGAAAACGGTATCGATAATCTATTAATGGAATATGACATTTTACCTATTAATATAGTATTTCAAGAAATTACTAAGAAGTTTCAAAATGCTAAACATTTAATAATTATTCCAAATGAAAATGTATTAGAAATACCTGATGGAGTTTATGAAACATCATTTCCTAATACAGTAGGACATGAAGTAAAAATGGAAGAATTTAGTAATCTTTACCATGTTGGATTATATACAGAGTTAGATACAACTGGTCACGAAGCTGCTTTAGAACTTGCTAATTTTGGTAATGTAGTTATAAGCATGGAAGGAAATATTTTGGTTTGTTATCTTCCAAATAAAATAAGTTTAAATCAAAAGAAATGGCTATTAGATAATAAAAAATTATTAACACAATTTGAAGTAAGAGGCTTTTTATTTGAAGATAGAAAAGTAATCCCTATTGAATATGATTATAAAAATCCTTCTATATCTTTAGAGAGAATAGAATCCTATTTAATAGAAATCGAACAAGAAAATATAGAAAAGAGGAAGTAATATGTATCAAGAACTAAATATTGATGAACGAATTGTAAATTTAATAGAAGAAGAAGAAAGAAATTTAAAGAGTATTTATGAAAAAATAGATAAAACGGAATATGAAAATACTTTAAAAGTTTTAAATGCTTTTCACAAGTATCAGATAAATGAGGTACATTTTACTTCAACTACTGGTTATGGTTATAATGATATAGGAAGAGATACTATTGAAAAAGTATTTGCAGATGTTTTAGGTAGTGAAGATGCAATAGTACGTAGTCAGTTTATTTCTGGAACTCATGCTCTAACGGTTGCATTATTTGCTTATCTTAGACCAAATGATATTATGTTAAGTATTACTGGTACTCCATATGATACTTTACATGAAGTAATTGGCATTAAAGAAAATAATAGTAGTTTAACAGCTTTTCAAGTAAAGTATGATGAAATTGAGTTAGTAAATAATGATTTTGATTATGAAAAAATAAAATCTTATCTAAAAGAAAATAAAGTAAAACTAATTGAAATTCAAAGATCAAAAGGGTATTCTACTAGAAAAAGTATCACGATAGATAAAATAAAAAAGGTAGTAGAAGAAATTAGAAAAGTAGATAAAGATGTTATTATCATGGTAGATAACTGTTACTGTGAATTTGTAGAAAGTATTACCCCAATACAAGTTGGGTGTGATGTTATGGTAGGTTCATTAATTAAAAATTTAGGTGGTGGAATCGCGCCAAATGGAGCTTATATTGCGGGAAGAAGTGACTTAATTGATCTAGCAGGTGAAAGACTAACTTGTCCTGGAGAGGGTAGAGAAGTGGGACCTACTTTGGGAATTAATAGAGAACTTTTACAGGGATTATTTTTTGCTCCTAGTGTAGTAGCGTCAAGCTTGAAAACAGCCATTTTAACTAGTAAAGTATTAGAACATTTAGGATATCAAGTAGAACCTAGATATGACGAGGTAAGAGCTGATATTGTTCAAAATATTATTTTCAACAATAAAGAAGATTTAATTAAATATTGTCAAGGTATTCAAATGGCTTCTCCAATAGATTCTAATGCTATTCCTGTACCATGGGATATGCCAGGTTATACGGATCAAGTTATTATGGCAGCAGGTTGTTTTACTCAAGGTTCTTCTATTGAATTATCTTGTGATGGACCATTAAGAAGCCCGTATATTGCTTATCAACAGGGTGGACTTACTTATTCTTACGGTAAGTTAGGAATCATGAAAGCAGTAACAGAACTTATGAAAGGCAAAAATGAACTCTAATTATTCAATTGAAAAACTAGTAGGGGAACTAAAACCTAGAGAAAGTTTGCATCATGATTGTGGAAATGGTATCTATTTATCAGATAATCAAATTGAGGTTTTAAAAAAGTACGGTTTTTCTATTTATGATTCAAATATTAAAAGTTTAATTTTAGAAATAGAAGAATATTTAATGGAAAATTATGATTCTGACTTAGATGATTTGGAAGAAGTTGCTTCTAGTTTGTCGGAATTTGATTATTATCAAAATGTAAATAAATAAAAGTGCCAACTTGATTTTTTCAAATTGACACTTTTTTCTATAAAGCTTTATAACTTTTTTCTTTTATCTCGGTAACAGGAACACCTTCAAAATTGCTGATAAATGGTTCAATTGAAGTAATTTCCATCGTTTGAAGTTGTTCTTTTGTGATTTCTCTTATTTTATCATCTAATAGTTCATTAGAAGCAACAATTCTTTTTACAGTAATAGTAGTAGTTTCTCTTAAATCAATAGTTGCAGGAACTAATGGTGGATTTACTAGTGTTTCTACTTTAGGCTTAGCTACATTATGACCTATAAATCTTTCAATAACTGTTGCATATTCTCCAGTAGAAAGCTCTACTCTTACTCCAACTGAATATAGTGGAATATTATCTAAAAATAAACGTCCAATTGTTTCGTTAATAATTCCATTCTTTACCAATATTTCTAATGTAGAACTAATATTTTCTAAACTCTTATTATTAGAAATTACATTGGTTAACATAGAATCATATAAGTTACATAAAAATATTATTTGTGCTGCCATAGCTGTTTGATTTGTTTTATTATTTGGAATATTTAGACATTCATTACCAGCTCCATTTTGAGTTTCATTACTAAGCAAAATTGCTGTTAAAGTTGAGTTATCTAAACAATTTTTTAAAGCTGCATATGCATATACATTTTTATATTTACTATTATATGGTAACTGTAATACATCTCTTGGAATGGTAGGATAAGTTTTAAAAAAACTTTCATTTAATTCTATTTTTTTTAGTTTTTCCATTTCATCCTTATCTTGAAAGCATACTCCATAATCATGTAGTAGAGAAGCAATTCCAATATTCCTTAATGAAATTTGATTACTGTTACTACCAACTTGTTTATTATATAGATTAGCTAAAGTAATCGCAAATTCTGCAACCCTGGAACTGTGTTCAATAACATTTGAAAAATAATTTGCTTTTCCATCATTACCATCTTTACGATATTGACCTAAACTATAAGAAAGTTCAGGATCAGTTAGGACTTTTCTAGCTATATCACTAACGCATTCTGTTAAAACATTAAGAACATTTTTAATATTTTTATTATCATAAATTTGATCTAAGACTTGTACTGTTTTTTCATGTAATTCTTTAGGAATATTGCCTTTTACATCAGAATTCTGTTTTTCAATATTTTCAATAATTATCTTTTGTGCAGGCGTTAGATTTTTATGATTTAACTTTACTTGTAAATGAATTTTTGAAATAGAACCTTTGTTATTAGTTGCTTTTATAAAATGCTTTTTTAACATTTCTACTGTATTAGTATCTAATGGTTTATCAGCAGGATATAATATGCTTCCTTGTTCGTTACGAATAGGTTCTGCCAATATCCAACCTTCATTTCCTGATAAATTGTCTAAATAAATAGGTACACCCATTTTATCACCTCGTATATTATAGATAAATTATATCATTTAATATAAAAAATACCAAGTATTTTGACATAAAAAAATAGATGAAGTATAATAACTAAACAGAAAGGAAGAAATAAATGAAGAAACAAACAATAAAGAATTTAGCTATTGCTACTAGTATATTAGTAGGAGCTACTTGCATAATGAATAAGCAAATTAAAAGACTTAGAAATAGTCAAAGTAATATAAATAATCAAAATGAGGAAGAAAGAAAATATACGATGATTCATCAAGTACCATTAAAAAAATATATTTTACTACATGAAATTTCAAATAAAATGAAACCATCTAATAATCTTCATAAAGCAAATGAAATAGAATTAGATGTGATAGAAGATAATAGTAATAATGTTAGAACTTTTTATGAATTACCTTACCAATATCAAAAACATTTAACTCCTACTAGCAATAAACAAGCAATGTAAAAGAAGACTTACTTAGTAAATGTTATAAGTAAATCTTCTTTTTTCTTATCTTCAAAAATAATTTGATAAAGTTTTTCTATTAATGGAGAAGAAATCTGATTAGTAGTAATCATTTTATAAATAGAAAGTAATGTATAGAATCCCTCTACTGTATTATTTTCTAAGTATTCTTTTACTTTTTCCTTATCACTAGATGCTATCATAATTCCTAATTGATAATTTCTACTTTCCTTACTATTACAGGTTAAATAAAAGTCTCCAATTCCAGCTAAACTAGTAATTGTTTTAGGATTACCATGATAAAATTCAATTAAATGTTCAATCTCTTTTAAGGCTTCTGTAAAAAATAGAGCTTTTGTAGAATTGCTAACTTTCATTTCTTCTAACATACCAAAAATAATAGCCATAACATTTTTAATAGAACCACAAATTTCTGTTCCAATGATATCATTTGTTTCATCTATCATTAAGTAATTGCTTTGAATACTATTAAGAATCTTCTTATTTGTATCAAAACTACTAGCTAAAGTAAGACCACATAAATTATTTTTAGCTAAATCGATAGCAAAAGTAGGCCCAGATAATATACAAACTTTTTCAGTATCTATGATACTAGTTAAAATTTGATGACAAAAAAGTCCAGTATCATTTTCAATACCCTTAGTAGCTATCATAAAATAAGGGTCTATCTTTAGATAATTTTTTAATTTTATACAGGTACTTCTAAAAAAAGCAATTGGAACTGCAAACACAATCATATCAGCTGAATTAGAACATTCTAAATCTGTAGTAATCTTAATTTCTTCTGGTAGATAGACATTTGGTAGTGCCTTTTTATTTTGTCTGGTTTTTAAAATTTCATCTTTTTCTTCCTCTAACTTGGTCCAAACTGTAACTGAATTATTATTTTTATAAAAAGTAATGGCAAGTGCTAAAGCATAACTTCCTGCTCCTAAAATACATATTTTCATTCTTTCACCTTTTTTCTAATAAACTAATTATATGATAAATTAAATCACTAGACAATAAATACTAGTAAAATATACATAGATTATGTTTGGTTTTTCTAAAAACTATTATATAATAAAGATAAGGAGTGATATTATTATGAACTGTAAAAAGTGTGGAAATTTAATTGATAAAGATGCTAACTTTTGTCACTATTGTGGTGAAAAAACACAAGAATCTACTTATCAGGAATCTAATTATGAAGATCCATTTAAAGATTTAAGGATAGAAAATAATCATGCTAGTCAATATGAATATCAAAAAAACTATAGTAAAGTAAATAATATTCAATATAAAGATGACTTGTTAGAGAATAACGCTAGTAAAAAAACTAACCAAACTTTATTGGGACTCTTACTAGGTATTATTTCTGTTTTCCTATGTTTTATTCCTAAATTTTCTTTTATAGGAATTATCAGTAGTATTATTTCTTTAATACTAGTAATCTCTGGTATGAAAAAAACATCTAGAGGTATGAAAGTTATCGCTATTATTATTACTATTTTTACTTTTATAATTTCTATTATGATTAATATTTGTATATTGGTATCATCACTAGAAATTAGCTTTTCTAATGGCTATAACACTACTTTAGGACAATATTTTAAAGATACTTTTTACTGTAGTTTATATGAACCTAGAATGGAAGGCTATTGGCTAGATGAAGATAATGAACTATTATATTTAGATGGGGAAGGAAATTATTATATTTATAAAGATAAAGATGAATTAACAGATAATTATTATTATGGTACTTATGAAAGAGATGCAGGAATTGATTTGAATTCTGAAGAAGTTTTATATGGAGATGATGATTATTGTCTTTATCAAGTAAAAACTTCTGATAACAAGGTAAAAGTAGATGGTGTTGTTTATCATGATACAATAGATTTTCTAAAAAATGGTTTTACTTTAAAACTATCAAAAGAAAATTATAACTGGCTAGTCTTAGTTTCAAAAAATAATGAAGAAATTTTATTTAAAAAACAGTAAGTAAGGAGTAATACATGAAGTATTGGTGGCTAGAAAAATATAAAAACTTTAAAATAGTAGAAATAAATGATTTGATAAAAGATGTTAATTATTTTCTAATAATGCCTAAAAACTATGAAAAAATCTATCAGGAAATTAAAAATGAAGATATTTCTAACTTAGAGGAAGAAGAACTTTTAATTTTATTAAAGAAAATAACGACTACTAAGAATTTAAAAAATAATCAGTTAAGATTAATTATAGAAAAATTACTATTAATTCCTGATAATAGCTTTCCAAATAGTGACTATACTTTATTAGAAGAATTAACAGAAATCAAAAATTTAAAGCAGAATCCACCACTTAAAGAAAAAATAATTAGTAATAATCTAGCTATCTGTTACCATTGTTTAAATATTTTCTTTGTTGATAAGATTAAAAATGTAAATAAAAAGAATAACTGTTTGTGTCCTTATTGTTTAAAACAGACCCTTTATTTTGATAATGATTATATACCTATGAATTATACTTTTATAAAACTTGCTAGTATTTATTATGGTATATCTAGTTTAGGATGTAGTTTTAGAGAAATAAAGAAAATATTAAAAAAACATATTGTAGTAGTAAAAAAGCTTGAAAATAATTTTTTAGATCTTGCAAATATAATAGATGATTCTAAGATTAAACCAATAGATGAGAAAATAATAGCTAGAAAACTTTATTTATTATTAGAAAATCAAGAATTAAATCTAGAACATAGAATAACACTTGTGATTCCTAATATTATCGATAACAAAAATTTATTTTTAGAAATTATGTTGGTGACATTTATGGAAACTTTAGCAAATACTGTTTATCTAAGTCAAATAAATCTATTTTTTAAAGATAAAAATTTAGAAGATATATGGAAGAAAAAAATAAAAGAAGTATTATCTTTTTAAACTAAGAAAATAGATTATTATAGAATAAAAAATAAAAATTTATATATTTTGATGATTTTAAGTAAAAACAAAAGTCAATTTCAAAAATTTCCTAAGGGAAAATTAGAAATTGACTTTTAATTTGTTTTGAATTCTTAAAATTGGTCATTTTACGGGCTTCTTTTTATTTACTATTATGTGACCGAGGAGGTGAAAAAATGACTAAAGAAAAAGAAGAAGAAAAGAAATTCTATACTGCTAAATATGATCGTGTATTTAAAACTATTTTCTGTAATGAAGATGATCCTACACTTTTAAAAGAGTTACTAGAAAGAATATTAAAACAAAAAATAGAATCTATTGAATTCTTAAGAAGTGAATTACCTGTAGTTAGTGTTATTGATAGATCTAAAACAGTTGATGTACTTGTGAAAGTAGATAACGAATATTTGCATATTGAATTAAACTGTAATTATAAGAATTATCTACATACTAGAAACTTTATCTATTTTACGAATATTTATTCTAGAAAAA
>OLNW01000082.1_pt1 | contig 114593 bp, 88 predicted proteins | sample 1672121 | NCBI WGS metagenome assembly OLNW01 (sample SAMEA3136648, study PRJEB25190) | human gut metagenome
GAAGGATGCCCCTCTCTATGTCTGACTTTATAAATCATAGTTTTGGGACACCCTCATTCTTAAATTATTTTTTTACCAGTAGGAGTTTTACAAAAACTGGCTGAATTCTACTTTTTCTTTATTTGGTCCTTCGATTGTGAAGAAGCGTACTCCATTTTCCCAGAATGGAAGAAAATGAATCGTATCGGAAGTTGTATTCAGTCCGTTTTCGTTAATATAGTCATAAATTTCTTCGATATTTTTGACATCGATAGCTACGTGGTCAATCGCACCGGATTCTAATTTAGCTGATTTATTTTCATAAGTTTCTATGACAAGAGTTCCTAATTTTAAGAAAGCAACACGTTCATTGGCTTCTTCGTTTACAGTTTCAAATGCAGTTTCAAATCCAAGTTTGTGATAAAAAGCAATTGTTGTTTCAATGTCGTTTGTAGGAATTCCAATGTGCTGGATTCCGGTAGAGTAAGTTGTTAAATCCATGTTTTATTCCTTCTTTCTTATATTGAATAGTTTTGTTTATTTGTCGAATATCCGCTTGACTCGTTTTTCGACTTCGCTTAAATCAGGCATTGCGGGGATTGCCCCTTTCTTCTCAACGCATAAACTTGCTACAGCATTGCCGAATCGTGCAAAGTTGTCCAACTCGTTCAAGGAAAGTTCTTCCGGTCGTTTTCCGACCTGATTGATTTGATATAAGAATCCACCCCAGAAGGAATCTCCGGCACCATTGGTGTCAATAACATGGCTCTTAAAACCAGCGACCTGCCGTCCTCCTTCTTTTTTTTTTTTTTTTAAATACTTTTCTTTTTGCTTACGCTTATTACTTAACTGTAAGTTAAGTATATAATAAGAGGAAAAATATGTCTATTGACATAAAAAATAATTTTTTAAAACTCATTTTGGTTAAAATGCACATAAAATATTCTTGTTTGCGTTTCATAGTATACTGTATTAAAATGGAACTATGACTGAAAAGTATGGAAAAGCAAGGAGGACAAAATGAGCGAACGAGGCGTTACTACGATTACATTAAAACAGATTAATAAAGAAAAGGTATATCAATATATTTATCGTACGAAACAGACTTCAAAACTTCAGATTGTGCAGGATTTAAAGATGGGTCTGTCTACTGTCAGTCAAAATTTAAATGTGCTTGAAGAAGAAGGTCTGATTCAAAGAGATGGCTATTTCGAATCAACGGGTGGAAGAAAGGCACAGGTGATTCAGATTGTATCAGATGTCCGGATTTCAATAGGAATTGGAATTTTAAAAAAAATGTTTCATATTGTTGCAATTGATTTATATGGAAAGGTGATTGCAAAAGACACCATTGAGCTGGATTATAGCGATACAGAAGAATATTATGAAAAGGTAGTAAATAAAATAGATGAATTTATAGAAGAATACAAATATCAGAAAGAAAGAATTCTTGGTGTCTCGATTGCAACTCAGGGAATTATTTCTCCGGATGGTTCCGGAGTCATGTATGGTACGATTATGAATAATGTGAAGATGCGTCTGTCTGATTTTTCTTCTAAGCTGCCTTATCCATGCCGTCTGGTACATGATTCAAAAGCGGCTGCTTATCTGGAATTATGGAATCATTCGGAACTCGACAGTGCAGTGGTGTTTTTATTAAATCGCAACCTTGGTGGAGCGATTATTACAAATCGAAAGGTGCATGAAGGAAGTTTCATGCATAGCGGAGTGATTGAACACATTTGCATTAATTCAGATGGACCGCTGTGTTATTGTGGAAACCGTGGCTGCCTGGAAACCTATTGTTCCGCAAATTCACTGTCTGAAATTGCAGGAATGTCAATAAAGGAATTTTTTGAAAAACTAAGAGAAAATAAAGAGGAGAATATAAAGCAAATCTGGAAAGAGTATTTAAAACATCTGGCATTTGCCATGAGAAATCTGAATCTGGTCGTTGACGGACCGATTATTATCAGTGGGTATCTGGCACCCTATTTTATGGAGAATGATTTGAATTATCTGTTAAAACAGATCAATTCATCGCTTCCGTTTGAGTTTCCAAAAGAAAATCTAATAGTTGGGACAAATGGACAGTACACTCCGGCAATCGGTGCGGCTCTTTTCTATGTGAAAAAGTTTATTGATGGAATTGCTCCGATGATTTAACTTTCCGGTGACCGAGATGATAATCACGACGACAGGATTTGTTGCATATAAAAAGTCTGATATTGCTAAAAGAAAGTTTCAAACTTGCTTTACAAAAATGGAAAAATAAAGTATAATTACAGAAAATAAATAAGTTTTAAAACGGTCCTTGACGAAATAATGAAAACAGAAAAAATGATTTAAGATAGGTTAAAAGGTAAGCTCGGTGAGAAACCGGCGCAGTTTCCCCTACTGTAACACAGATGTTGTGAAGCCAGAAAACTGCCGTTTTGTGAATTTAAATTTATTTTCGGGAAAAGAAAGTAAATTTATTTTTGTGTATGTGAATAAACATTTTAAATATGTGACAGCAACTCTGGCATGCGAAAAGTAAAGAAAGAAATTTCCCGTGATCTGGGAGATTTCTTTTTCTTTACCAATTTAGCTTGATGAAAAGGAAAAGAATGGATAAGACAATGGGACAAATATTAACGTGGAAAGCAAAAGAAAAAAATGTTTTTACCAGAGCACAGGGAAAGAAAGTACGGGAAAAAGAACTGGTACTGGCTTCGGATTGCAGAAAGATAGAAGATGAAGCACTGATGAATAACGTAAAAATTAAAAGAGTACAGATTCCTTCATCGGTAACAGAAGTCGGAAAACAGAGCTTTGCAAATTGTACAGCTTTAAATGAGCTGTGTTTTGATAACATAGAAAGAATTAAGCAGGAAGCATTTTCGTGTTGCATCAGAGTTCGGAAAGCAGAATTTTCCAAAAAACTGCAGTACATTGGAAAAGGTGCTTTTTTTCGGTGTAAGAAACTGGAAACAGCGACTTTTCCTGAAAGTGTAACGTGTGTGTATCTTGCGGAAGAGGTATTTTATGGATGTGAAAGTCTGAAGGAAATTAAGATTCCAAAGTCTGTCCAGGAAATTAAAAGTCGTGCCTTTTATAAATGTTTAAATCTTGAAAAGGTAGAATTTCCATTGGCACTTCGGAAGATTGGTTCTCAGGCATTTTATCAAACAGCATTAAAAGAACTGGAACTTCCGGATGGACTGCGTGAGATTGGAGACAGTGCATTTTTAAAATGTAACAATCTGGAATCCGTGAAAATTCCAGAAAGTGTGAAGCGGATAGGAAAATGGGCATTTCATGGATGTCATCGTCTGAAAGTAGTTGAGATTGCTCATGAACCGGAATTTATCGGAGACTGGATTGTAAACAAAAGTACGGTGATACGGTGCAGAAAAGACAGCAAAGTAGAAGCATACTGTAAAAAGTTTGAATTTGCAGTAGAATACATAGAGTGAAAAATACTGAGGATAGTTATGAATTATTTCATTATAACACAGTAGACACAAGGATAAATGAAGACCTTTCCTGAGTGGGAAGGTCTTTTTTTATATAACGCAAAAGAAATAATGCACTCTCAAAGCGCATAAAAAGAAGGAGGAAACAAAATGAAACAGAGAAAGAACAATCGATTTCTGGCAATGCTTATGGCGATGTTAATGATTGTATCAACTGTTGCAACGGGCTGGTATCCGGTTGTTGCAAAAGCAGATACAAACACAGGCATTACCTTAACTGTAATCGGCGATACCGGAAATCACAGTAAAAATCTGGATGAACATACCGGATATGTGTATTGGTTAAAAGACCAGCCGCTTAATATTGATGTAAACAGTCTGGAAAGTTATTATGTGGCTGAAAACTGTAAAGACCAGATTAAGGCTGCATTAAAAGAAGCAAAGATTGACTATCATTTTTCAGATGAAGGCAGCTGCTACCCAGATGATATGAAAAATAAGGACGGAGTTGACTTACAGAGTAACTGGAGTGCAGGATACTGGTCTGTTATCGTTCAGTACGCAGATGGCTCTTTTAATTCCAATGGATGGAGTAGTTATGATGGAGCTGCCCAGCTTCAGGATGGATGCCGTCTGATTTATTACTGGTCAGACAATCCGACAAATGACTGTCGTCTGACCACAGATGATTCCTGGAATACCCAGCTTAACTATGATACGGATGCGGTAACAGGACTTCGTTTTTCAACAGAGGAACAGCCAGATGCTGCATTAACAGAAATCGAAACAGAAGTTGGTTCGGATATCGATTTACTGACAAGTTTTACAGCACCGGCTCAGACAACCGTATCAAAGGCATTAAACTGGACTTCCAGTAATCAGGATGTTGCAACGGTTACAGCATCTGAAACAGGTGCAGTCGTAACTCCAAAATCAGCAGGAACAACTACCGTTAAAGCTTCTATGGTTAATACCTTAGGAGACACCGTTGAAGCATCTTGTGATGTAAAAGTTACTTCAAACGGTACAACCGTAACAGCTCTTTCCTTTGCGGAGGGAACTGAAATTTCCATGGCTCCGGGTGCGGTAAAAACTCTGACACCGGCTTATACACCAGAACTGGAAAAAGGTGAAACGGCACCGGCTTTAACATGGGAATCTTCTGATAAAGGAGTTGCTGATGTAAACGCACAGAATGGCGAAATTACAGCAAAAACTCCAGGTACTACTGTAATCAAGGCTTCCTTTACCAATAATAAAGGTACAGTAGTCAGTGCAGAGTGCAAAGTAACAGTAGAACAGATTGCAGTGACAAAAATTGCTCTGGACAAAGAAAGCCTGAGTTTAAAAGAAGATGCAGAAAGCAAATTAAATGTAACATTTGAACCTGCAAATGCAACAGAAGATTTAGATGTTAAATGGGAATCTGATGATAAAAATGTAGCAACCGTAACAGGTGAAGGCAAGAGCGCAACTGTAAAAGCAGTTGGAGCAGGAAGTGCTACAATTACTGTAACAGCAGGAACATTCAAAGCAAGTTGTGAAGTAACAGTAAATGCTGCACAGCCAATGATAAAAGAGTTTGTATTTGCATCCGATAAAAACGGTGAAAATGTTTATGCGATGCAGTCTGAATTAGATGCAAAGACAAAAGAATGTACCGTTGTAGTACCGGAAATGGTAAATACATTTTATTTAAAACCGGTTTTAAGTGATGATGCAGAAGTTAATACAATTACTGCAAACTATAAAAACTATAACTATACAAAAGATTTAACAAAAGCTATGCCGGCAAATGAATTTACACAGTTTAGCGGTGTAAATCGTGTGCTTCAGTCTGACATTGAAGCAAGAGAAATGTCAATTGATGTAACTTCAAAAACCGGTAAAACAGAAACTTATAAAGTTCATATTATTCGTGAGACGACCCTTTCCGGTTTAAATGTCACAAAAGCAGATGGAACAAAAGTGACATTAGATCCGGTTTTCAATGCAAGAAAAAAAGAATATACGATTGTTGTTCCTAAGACATTAGAAAGCGTAGTATTTAAAGCAACTGCAAGAACCGCTGCCAATTCTGAAATTAAAGTAAACGGAAAGACAGCAGAAAACGGTGAATACACACTTGCCTTAACCGGAGACGATGCAAAAGTAGTTACAGAAATTGAGGTAGGAAATGAAAATACTGTTGCAGGTAAATATACAGTTTCTATTTTAAGAGAAGAACCTGTTACAATTACTTTTGAAACAGAACCGAAAGATGCAATTATCACAGTTATTGACAAAGATAAAATCAAAGCAGGCGGAGAAGACGGCATTTATAAAGTTCTTCCGGGAACTTATACCTATACGGTATCTAAGACCGGTTATGTAACAAAACATGAAGAGATTACAGTAGAGAAAGACACTGTTATCAAAGCTTCTCTGGAAAAAGCGCAGAGCAGCAACTTAAAAGATTTAGACTGTGACTGGGCTGGATTTAGAAAAGATGGAAGTAATCAGGCTGTAACAAGTGCAAAGACAGCAGCCACACCGGAAACAGCATTCCAGAAATGGGAAAAGAAAGTCGGAGAAGGATTCAGCAACTGGGCAGTCAGCTCTCCGATTATCGTAGACAACAATCTTTACTGCTATGCAGGAAAACAGCTTCTTAAAATTAATAAAGAAACTGGTGATATCATTGCAAGTGCAGAAATGGCCGGAAACAGCAGTTTTGGAATCAACCCTCCATGCTACGGTGGCGGAATGATTTTTGTAGGACTTGCAGGTGGAGCAGTACAGGCATTTAATGCAGAAACTCTGGAATCCTTATGGGTATTTAAAGATACACTGGGAGGACAGCCAAACTGTACGATTCAGTATTCTGATGGATATATTTATACAGGATTCTGGAACAGTGAAACAAAAGATGCAAACTTCGTATGTGTTTCTGCAACAGATGAAGACCCAGATAATCCGACAGAAACAAAATATGCAACCTGGACTTATGCCGTACAGGGTGGATTCTATTGGGCAGGTGCTTATGTAACTGATAAATACGCAATCGTAGGAAGCGATGATGGAGAATCCGATTCAACAAGTGATTCTTCTTATGTATATTGCTTTGATAAGCTGACTGGTGAAGTAGTTCAGAAAGTCGGTCCGCATCATGGCGATATCCGTTCAGATATCTCCTATTATGACGGAAGAATTTATTTTACATCAAAAGGTGGATATCTGTATTCCTATAACCTGAAGGAAGACGGAACAATTGATACAGAAAATCTGATCGAGCCAATCGAAATCGGAAAAATGAGCACAAGTACTCCGGCAATCGCAAATGGTCGCTGTTATGTAGGTTCTTCTTATGGTTCAAATTTCAGTGGAACTTATGGAATCTCAGTTGTAGATATTAATGAGGAAACAGGTGCAATGAGTCTTGAATATGTAGTATACACAGATGCTTATCCTCAGACTTCAGGTGTTGTATCAACAGGTTACAAAGGATATAACTATGTATACTTTGCAACAAACGGACCAAGCGGAAATCTCTGGGTGGTAAAAGATGCTCCTGGCATGACAGAACCGGATGAAGGAAGTCAGGTTCTGTATACACCGGAACACAAACAATACTGCATCTCCAGCGTAGCGGTGGACAAAGATGGTACCATTTACTTCAAGAATGACTCTGCTTACATGATTGCAGTTGGAAATTCCGCAATTGATACAGACAAACTTCAGGATTTAATTGAAACGGCAAAAGCAACAGATGCTTCCAAATACACAGATGAATCTTACAATGCATTACAGGATGTGATTGCAGAAGCAGAAGCGGTAGCAGAAAATCCAGAATCCAAAGAACAGGTTGCCGAAATGACTGAAAAACTTCAGTCAGCAATAGATGGACTGGTTGTTAAAACAGGCTGGCAGACCATCGACGGTAAGAAATATTACTACAAAGAAGATGGTACACAGGCAACTTACTGGTATAAAGTAGATGGAAATTACTACTGGTTTGGAACTGACGGAATCATGAAGACATACTGGCAGAAAGTTTATAACAAGTATTACTGGCTTGGAAGCGACGGAGCAATGAGAACCGGTTGGCAGACTGTTTACGGCAAGAAATACTATCTTGGAAAAGCCAATGATGGAGCGATGAAGACCGGCTGGCAGACCGTTGATGGCAAAAAATACTATCTTGGAAATGCAAGCGACGGAGCAATGAAGACTGGCTGGCAGACGATCGATGGCAAGAAATATTATCTTGGAAACGATGGCGCAATGAAGACTTACTGGCAGTCAGTAGATGGTAAATACTACTGGTTTGGAACGGACGGCGTTATGAAAACATACTGGCAGAAAGTTTACAACAAGTATTACTGGCTTGGAAGCGACGGAGCAATGAGAACCGGCTGGCAGAAAGTTTATGGAAAATATTACTGGCTGGGTCATTCCAATGATGGAGCAATGAAGACCGGCTGGCAGACCATCTACGGAAAGAAATATTACTTCGGTGGAGCCAATGATGGTGTTATGAAAACCGGATGGCAGAAGATTGGCGGAAACTGGTATTACTTTGGCGGAGCCAATGATGGTGCTATGAAAACCAATACATGGATTGGAAACTACTATGTAAACGCATCCGGTGTACGCACAAGAAGCAGATAATTAGTGTACGGACAGATTAACATTTGATAGAAAATCAATGAGTTACAAAAAAACAGTACAGTAATAAACAGTAATAAAACAAAGGAAGAGCAGACCCTGGCGACAGGGGTCTGTTCTTCTCTATATAAAAAGAGCAGGTAGAAGATATGAATTTACGGAATTTCTGGAAAAAAATAAAAAAACCATTTATGACCGTAGCAGCAGTGATTTTGGTTCTGCTGCTTTTTGTCGTATCTGTGACACAGAATCAGGCAGCACCGGAAAATCCTATGGAAAAAGAAAATGCAGACCCATCCCGTATGTATGTGACCTCCTCCAGTCTGGCCATGGATGAGTCACTTCTGGACAGTGTGGAGAATGCCAATATCAATACGGGAAATCAAGAGAATCAAGAAGAACAGGAAGAGGAGCAACAAGAAGAACAAGACGAAGAAAATCAGGACGAGGAGCAGCAAGAAGAACAACAGCAGGAAGAAAATCAAGAAGAGAATTCGGATAACTCTACAGAAACACAGGAACAGCAAACTTCTGAGGAACAGCAGCAGGTTTCACAGACTCCTCTTGACAGTAATTCGGAACAACTTGACAGCTTGCTTCCAATTGTAAAAAAAGATAAAACAAAAAATAATTCCGGTACAGGACCATCCGGCGGTGACAGTCAAAATGGAGGAAATGGAAATTCCGGAAATAGTGGTCAGGGAACCGATGGTAATGGCAACGGAAAAGGAGACGGCGACGGGGACAGCCAGAAAGATGGAAAACAGATTGTGGTAGCACCGGAAAATTCCGAAGCGTATTTTACGACAAGTTTGAAAAACGAAGTTGTAACGGAAGCAGAATATCCATTTTCGATTACGTATCATTCCAAACTTTCTGTGATTAGTACGGTAGTTGACATAAATGGGAATCAGCAGAATTATAACGGAAGCATTACTCTTTCCGAAGGTGAAAATAAAGTTACAGTTTATGTGACATTTCGTGATAAATGGAGCAATATCCGAGTTTCTTCTCCAACCTATACGATTTATTACAATCCATCCAATCAGATTTTGATTATTGCCGATGAGTTAAAAGCGTTAGATGGACAGACTGTGCAGGAACAACAGCTTGATTTTACTGCTTATGCCTTAAAAGGAACAGAGCGGGTAAAATTAGTCATCCGAAGAAATAATGAAAAAGCCTTAAAACCGACCGATGGCGATACCGCTTATACAGAAACTTTAAGTGAAGGAAAGAATGTATTTACATTAATTGCGGGAACCGGAACAGCAACGGTATCAGAGAGTTATACAATTTATTATGATTCCCAAAAACAGGCGGACGATTTTACTTTGACGCTTGAAGGTGAAAAAAATTCCAGTACGATTACTTTGCAGATGAGTGGAGGATATCAGACGTTCCGATATGAAAATAATACAAATAGTTTCCGTTTCCGTTTCAATCACAGTCAGATTACCGGAAAAGAAGAAATTACAAGTGTGGTCTGCGGAGACAGCAGAGGTGGAACATACTCTCCGTCTGCCAATTCAAATGGCTGGTATACCATTTCTCTGTATGCAAACAGGGAGACACCGATTGCGGTTGGATTTACTGATTCCAATGGAAATTCGGGCAGTTATACCTGGAATATCGAATTTAACCGAACCGGTGAGACACCATCCAATATGGCGCCGGTTGTGGAACATAATTTAAAATCGGAATATAATACCGAATATGTGGATTTGAATGTTTCGGCAAAAGAAGTCAGTGGTGGCGGTGGTACATTAAGTGCAGACAACATGCACATTTACGTCAATGGAGAAGAAGTAGGATATCGTGGTCGTTCCGGAACTGCTTATGAATATCTCCTGCATCTACAGCAGGGCGAAAATGAAGTTGTCATTTCTGTAAAAGATAATCAGCAGTATGAGACGACGAAGACCTATACGGTACTTTATAATCCGTCCCAGATTACCGTTACCTTCCAGTTAGAAGCCGGAACAGTCGGTCTTGGAATGTTGATTCCACGTCATGAAGTAACAATAGATGGAAACACCACGCTGGCACAGTTAGTCGAACAACAGCTTGCTGAATATAGTTTTACTTCTATGATTACAGGAAGTGTGGACAACAGTTATTATCTTGCAGGAATCAAAAAGCCGGGAATGACAAATGGTCTTCATGTGCCAGAGGAGTTGAAACAGATGATTATTGATGACGGAATGGGCTGGACCGGAAGCTATCAGACCGATGCCTTATGGGAGAAAGATTTCGCACAATGGTCAGGCTGGATGGTCTGCGTCAATAATTATTATGTCGGAACAGGAATGGCAAGCAGAAATCTTTCTGACGGAGATGAAATCCGTGTCCGTTACACCCTGGCAGGAGGAAAGGATATCGGTCAGTATGGAAATGAAGGTGTATATGGAAATGTTCAGGGTAATTATGGCAAAGAATGGTAAAAGAAACAGAAAAATAAAGAATCAGGAAAAGAGAGGCAGGAATAGATGAATACAAAAACAGAAGAAATTCTGAAAGAATTAAATAAAATCATCGTGGGAAAAGAAGCAGTGCTTGAAAAAACATTGATGGCAATTTTATCAAGGGGTCATATTTTATTAGATGACGTTCCCGGAGTGGGAAAGACCACGCTGGCACTTGCATGCTCTAAAGTATTAGGTCTGGATTATCATCGAATCCAGTTTACACCGGATGTTGTACCGTCCGACATCATTGGATTTTCAATGTATAATAAAGAAAGTGGAACATTTGAATATAAGCCGGGTGTGGTTATGACCAATCTTTTGCTTGCGGATGAAATTAACCGTACTTCCAGTAAGACGCAGTCTGCGCTTCTGGAAGTTATGGAGGAAGGACAGGTGACAGTAGATGGAGAGACACATGAATTGCCAAAACCGTTTGTGGTACTTGCAACCCAGAATCCGGTTGGTTCTGCAGGAACTCAGCTGCTGCCACAGGCACAGTTAGACCGTTTTATGATTCGTATGGAAATGGGATATCCGGATTTTCAAAGTCAGGTCAATATCCTGCGTGACCGTCAGACAGAGAATCCACTCGATAAGGCAGAGCAGGTGACATCAACCGATGAAATTTTAGAAATGCAGGATGAAGTCACACAGATTTACATTGAAGATAAAATTTTAGAATATGTTACCTCTCTGGCAATGAATACCAGAGAACAGGAGATGATTCGCTTAGGAGTCAGTCCTCGAGGTGCACTTGCGGTGACCAGACTTGCCAAGGCAAGAGCTTATGTACAGGGAAGAGATTATGTTACCCCGGAAGATGTGCAGAAAGTCTTTTTGGACGTCTGTGCGCATCGTATCATTTTAAATCCAAAGGCAAAAATTGCAGCACTTTCGGCTTCAGATGTCTTAATAGAAGTTTTAAAGCAGACAAAATCGCCGGATAATGGTCGATAGGAGAGACTATGGCAAAATCAAGGATTCTATGGGGACTCGAACTGATTTTATGCGTGATGTTTTATGTATTTACAGATAGTTATGCAGGGCTGTGGCTGTTGGCAATTTCATTGGTGCTTCCGATTGTTGAGATGATAGGGGCAGAGATTTGTGCAAAAAAACTTTTCGGAACTTTAGGCATAGACAATCTGGGTGAAAAACAAAAAGACATGACAGCCATGTTAAAGATTAAGAATACAGGTTTGTTCCCCTTTGACAGAATAATTGCAAAGATAAAATGCGAAAACCTGCTGACAGGAGAGGTAGAAGAGTATGAGATTTTAGCTTCTGCTCCCGCAAAAACAGAAACACTTCAGCAGTTACAATTAAAAAGCAGGCACTGCGGAAAACTTTGTCTGAGCTTAGAAGGATTTTTGGTAATGGATTATTTTGGACTTAGAAAAACAAAAATTCCAGCAGATTCTGAAAAAATGACATTGATTACTCCGAATACTTTTGGACTTCAGGTGGAAGTGGTTTATGGGGAAAATGCAGTGCTGGATGCCGAAGAATATTCCATGAGCAAAGCCGGATTTGACCCAAGTGAAACATTTGCAGTCAGAGAATATCGTGCAGGTGACCACATTCATCAGATACATTGGAAACTTTCAGAAAAATTAGATGGATTAATCGTAAGAGATTATGGACTCCCGGTGCAGAATACCATTTTACTTTTACTAGAGACCGGATATCCGGAAAAAAGCGAAGAATTTCCATCGCAGATGGAAAAGCTGGTAGAATGTCTGGTATCGGTTTCACAGGAAATGTGCGAACAGCAGATTGTACATAGTATTGGCTGGTATAACCATAAAGAGCAGACTTACAGCAGTGCGGAAATTGACAGTCTGGAAGAATTTACAATGATACTTCCGGAACTTCTTTCAGCGGTTCCGGGAGAAGATGGAACTTCGGTTCTCGGTCATTACATGGAACAGAGAGAACAGTGTGAGTTTGCACATCTGGTGCTATTCACTCCGTATCTGACGGCAGATGCCTCGGCTTTGGCAGAACGGTGTCTGGTGACGGAAGTGATTTGTGAGAAAGAGCCGAGAGGTGAATTTACGGAGGAAGGGGCGCATGTGATTTCCGTATCGACAGAAAATGCCGAAGCGGAACTCTCATATCTTGAAATATAGGTGGAAAATTCCGCAAGCAAGAGAAAAAATTATAGGTGGTTCGATTCATGAAAAAAAATCAAAAAAACAGTACAGGAATTATGCTTGTTGCTGTACAGACAGAAAAAAATCAAAAACAAAAAAGAATAGAAAATTTCATAGACGGACTGCTGGTGTGGATATTTGCAATGTTGACAGGCATCGCCGTCTGCAACATGTTTGGAATAAAGGTAAATGCACTGCCTGCCATTGCAGGAATTGTGTTTGCGGTGTATCTTTCTTTTGAAGCTGAGTGGAAAGGAAAACTGAAAAAATATGCACTGCTTGCAGAAGTTTTGCTGCTGATACTGGTGCTTCTCCTCTTTCATAAAACGATACTGGATGGATGGAATCTGTTTTTAAACCAGATTTTAGATGAAATCAAACAGCACCTTCCTTATATTTATCCGCAGTATCCGGTATCAGATGGAGGTCTGTCAGACAAGTGGAAACTTTCGGTTACGATGGCGGTATTGGTTGTGGTTATCGAAAAGATAAGTACCGTATTTATCAAGATGGAAAACCGGTGGATAACCGGTCTGATTGGACTTATGTGGATAACTTTACAGATTGTGCTCGGATTTGGTCCATCGTTTGTTTTCAATGTTGTATTTTCAGGTGCATTGTTATTGATATGGTTTCGGATGCATCGAAAAGAGGAAACCGGAAGCAAAGAAAGTGCCTTAAAAATAGAAAGTGCCTGTTTTACAGCAGGTATGATTTTGTTTGCAACACTTATTTTCATGCTGCTTGTGCCCGAAAAAGAATACTCCAAAAATGAAACAGTCAGCAAGTTAGAAGCTTCGATAAAAGAAAAAATAGAAGATTGGCGGTATAGTGGAAGTTATGATGCGATGCCAAAAGGAGATTTTGAAGGACTTTCTTCTTTGAAATTAAAAGATGATGCGGTGCTTGAAGTGACAATGAGCGACCCACAGTCTTATTATTTAAGAGGATACACCGGCAGTGTTTACAATAAACATGGTTGGGAAACAACCGATAAAAAAGTACTTTATAACGCTTCGGATTTATTTTACTGGTTGCATCAGGATGGATTTTTCGGACAGGAAACCTTACCGCTTGCATCTTTAGCTTTAGATGAGACGACAAAAGAAGAACCGGAAAATACTGTCACCATAAAAAACTTAAAAGAGAACAGCCGTTATCTGTACACACCTTATGAACTTACCGGAACAATACCTGATAAAAATCGAATCGGAGATGAAGGTGTTATTGCAAAAGGCTTAAAGGGACAGCGAAAATATACTTATACGGCACTGGAAAATCAGATTAAAAAATATCCGTCTCTTACCGCAAAACTTGCAGATACAGAAAATCTGGATGAAGAGGGAAAAGCGTACAGTGAAAAAGAAGCATTTTATAATCAATATGTCTATGAGACCAATTTGGAACTTCCAGAGTCTGTTGAGACAGAATTAAAAGAGATACTTGGAGAGTATACCCTTGCAAATGGCAGTACTCATTTTGATTATACAAAGGCGAAACAGAATATTTTATATGTGTTGAGTTCCCGCTGTACTTACAGTGAAGAAATCAAAAAAGAAACCGGAGATTTGGATTTTTTAACGAATTTTCTTGAAAATACCAAAAAAGGTTATTCTGTGCATTATGCGACAGCGGCAGCATTGATGTTCCGGTATTATAAAATTCCGGCAAGATATGTCGAGGGGTATGTGATTACACCGGACGATGTCAAAAGTATGAAAGCCGGAGAGTCTTATACCGTAGATGGAACGCATGCACATGCATGGGTGGAATATTATCAGGATGGAGTTGGCTGGCTTCCATTTGAATCGACTCCTTCCTATCTTGGAATTATGGAGACTGCAGAAGATTATCAGGATATCTCGGGAATTACTTCGGGTATCGGAGCAGATGACGAGCAGGAACAGCAGGATGAACAGGATAATCTTGAAGACGAAGAACAACCGGAAGAAGAGGAAGATGAGATTGACTGGATTTTGATACTGGAAATGCTTCTTGGTATCTTGATTGTACTGATTACCTTGTTTTTGATTTTAATTATTGTAAAAATCATCCGTGAGCGGATTCGCTGTCAGAAGATAAAAAAATTATTTGACAGTGAAGATTATAATCAGGCAGTCAATGCATTGTTTGAATATACCATGAATATTTTAGCAGTCTTTGGTTTGAAAGTGCGAAATGCTTCTTTGTATCGTTATGGAAGTCAGATAGAAAGCTTGTTTGATGAAGAAATGAAAATAGAATATACCAAGGTGGTAGATATCAGACAGGAAGCCGTTTACAGCAGCCACAGCATAGCAAAAGAACAGAGAGATTTTGTTATGGAATTTAAGAATAAGGTCTGGGAAAAAGTTTACAAAGAAGCAGGATGGCTGGAACGATTCCAGTTGAAATTTATTTATTTCCTGTAAGGTGGAATCAAAATGAAAAAGAAAAGTTATGGAAAGAAACTGCTGGCATGGGTACTTGCCCTGGCAGTTAGTATGACTCTGGTTCCTGTCATGGGACAAAGAGAAGTACAGGCGGCAAAAATTATGAATGCCTGGGATGGAGAGACAACCGAAGTTCCAAAAACCGATGAAAATGGAACGTATCAGATTTCAAACGGAGCAGAGCTTGCGTGGTTTGCAAAGAAAGTAAATGACGGCGCAAGTTCGATAAACGGAGAACTGACGGATAAAATTTATCTGGGTGATGGAACGTCTCAAAATAAATGGCTGATGATTGGCGATACTGCTGAACATGCTTATAAAGGAACATTTAACGGAAATGGCTATACGGTATACTTTTTAGATGCCGAGATTTCAGAAGAAAATCCAGACGTGCGTTATGCCGGATTATTTGGTGTCATTGATGGCGGAACCATTTCCAATGTAAAAGTATCCGGAGAAGTTCATAATAATTATGCGGCTTATAAGACCGAGGGAAAGTATGAAAAACTCTATATCGGAAGCGGAGGAATTGCCGGTTATTTAAAAAGCGGAACCATATCCGGCTGTACCAACTATACGGAAACCACGATGGCAGGAGAAGCCCTTCGTCGTAATGCAGGTGGAATTGTCGGAATCTGTTCCGGAACAGTCAGACGTTGTGTCAATAATGGAACGCTTTCTACCAAGGTAAGATTTGCACAGCATAACATCGGTGGAATTGCCGGAATGGAAGTCGGACCAAATGCAGTCATTCGTTACTGCGAAAATAAAGAAGCAGTGCAGGGGTATTATTCGGTTGGAGGAATTGCCGGAGGAGTCTATCAGGGCGCAGCGGTGCAGAATTGTTATAATAAAGCAAAAATCATCGGAGTGGATACGATTGGAGGAATTGCCGGTGGTGTCAATGAAAGCAGTGTCTATGCAGATGGAACGGTAAAAGAATGTCTGATTCAAAATGTTTACAATCAGGGAGAACTTGGAGGATTGGTTTCCTATACAGGAACGATTGTCGGAGGAATCGTCGGTAAACTGGGTTATACCGATACCAAAGAAGAAGAGAATCCGGCACAGCCAGTCATTAAAAATGCCTATAACATTGCAGTCTATACGAATAAAACCTTTGAATACAGAGGCGCAATTATCGGTATTTTTAAAAGTGGAAAAATCGGACGCGTGTATGCACTTCGAGCTGATTCTTCCTACAATCTGGATTTATACTCTTTTAAAGAAGATAAAACGACAGAAATTATTGATGAGACGGGTCTTTATATCGAAAAAACAATGAAAAGCCAGAAAATGATAACGAAACTTGGTTCTGCTTTTATCAAAGCAAGTATTTTTGATGCGGGAGGCGGGTATCCTAAACTGGCTTTTGAGGAACAGACGACGGATTTAAAGAGCAAAATTGATTCTGCAATTGAAGAATTACAGGGCTGGCAAAGCGAGGAAAATAAGAAGAAATATGGAACAACTTATATTTTAATCGAACAGACAGTGGAAAATTATTTAGAGAAAATTGATTCGGTTGTGACTCAGGAGAATTTGGACAGCGTCATGAAAGAGGCAAGAGAAGCACTTCAAAAAATCAAACCTGGTTCGGAAGTCGATTCCAAATTGTTAGAGGCAAGAAATAATGCAATTTTAGAGCTTGCACAGTATCAGGAAGAACTCTTACAGGGCAGTGAAAAATGGAGTGAGGAACAGATTGCCGAGCTAAAACAGACAGAAGAACAATTTGAAGATGAAATCGAAAATGCTCTGACCATTGCCGACGTCGAAGCGTTATTAAAAACTGCGAAAGACCGTTTGAATGAACTGTCTATCGAGTATACCGAAAGTGCAAAATTAGGAGAAATCAAAGCGTCTGCAATCGAAGAACTGAAAAATTATGCTTCGGATGTCACGGTTGATGAAACCTGGAAAAATAAAATCGAAACGGCAAAAGCAGACGGAGAAAAACAGATTCAGTCAGCGAAAACCAGCAAAGAAGTCGCTTCTGCCCTTGCTGAGGCAAAGAAACAAATCGATGAGATTTTAAATACTATTCCGCAGGAAGGTGCATGGGACGGAAAGAGCACAAAAGAACCGAAATTTGCAGAAGGATACTATCAGATTTCAAACGGTGCGGAGCTTGCCTGGTTTGCACAACTGGTAAATTCCGGCGTAACAGGGGCGAAAGCAAATGCAAAATTGTGCGATGACATCAATCTTGGAAATCACAACTGGACACCAATCGGAAGCAGTTCTAAGATTCCATACACCGGAAGTTTTGATGGACAGGATCATGTTGTGCGTGGGCTTAGAATCGAAAGTGGCGACACATACGCTGGTCTGTTTGGTATCGTATATGGCGACGAAAAGCAAAGCATTGAAAATCTTATTGTAAAGGGAAGCATTGAATGCGGCGAAAAAATTGCTTATGCCGGAGGAATTGTGGCATACATGCACGGAAAAAATGAAAGTCAGCGAAATTATATCCGAAACTGTCACAGTGAAGTACAGATTCAGGTGAAAAATGCAAAACGTCACCGTTCAGCAGTCGGAGGAATTGTCGGTTATGCAGATAAGATGTGGGTGAACCAGTGCTCAAATAAAGGAAATGTCAGTCTGGAAAGTGCCGGAGGAATCCAGTTCTATGCCGGAGGAATTATTGGAGATATGGCAAATTCTGTAAGTGTTCGCCAGAGTGTCAACCGTGGCAGTGTTGAAGCAGAGTTTTGTGCAGGCGGACTGGTTGGACGTATGAGTGGAAGTAATGGCGCAGTGACATCCAACTATAATACCGGAGATGTACTGGCAAATTCTTATGCCGGCGGTCTGATTGGTGTTATGACCGGTGCCTCAGGCGGTTCACAGATTTCCTGTTGCTATAACATTGGAGATGTGAACCTGAATATCAGTGGAAAATGTATCGGGGCACTCTTTGGAGCAATGTTAGATGGAACCTATACGAATCTGACGGCGCTCAAAAATCCGGCAAATGCCTCCCTTCCGTTAGTTGGTTTATTAAACGGAAGTGCAAGTACCGGGGAATATCTGGAAGCGGATAAGATGAAAACAGAGAGTTTCTTAAATGCACTGCTTGCATCGGGAAATCATTTTATCAAAGATTATATGAACACACAGGATGGATTTCCGATTTTAAAATGGGAATTAAATCTCGAAGAGTTCCGTGCAGGGGCAGTCAAAGATTTACAGACTTTTGTAAAAGCAGAGGAATATACAGAAGAAAACTGGGTACAGGTATCGGCTCTGATAGCAGAAGGCGTCGAAAAATTACAGTCTGCAAAGAATATGGATGAAATGAATGAAATTCTGACAGACAGTAAGCAGAAGATTTATGAAATCGAAACTTTAAAAGAAGCCGAACAAAAACAGTTAGAATCAGCCATTGCATCGGCGATTGAAGAATTGCAGAATTATGCGGATGAAACTGCATATCGTGAAGCGGAAAAAATCCAGCTTGAAACTTATGTTTCCGATGGAGTGAAATATCTGCATCAGGCAGACAGTGTTGAAAAAGTAAATCAGATACTTGCCGATGTGAAATCCAGAATTGACCGTCTTGAGACAGATGAGCAGAAAACCCAGAAAGAAAATCAGGAGAAAATTTCTGCGGTAGAAGCTTATATTAATCAGATAGGAACGGTCAATTTAGAGAGCAAGACTTACATTAATGTTGCAAGAAGTGCTTATGATGAATTATCAGAAGAATTAAAAGCAAAGGTCAGCAATTATGATGTGTTAGAATCGGCAGAAAAAGAATATGCCCGCCTGTTAGAAGAAGGTGAAGTGGATGAAGCTGATAAAAAGGCAGCATCAGCAGTGGATGAGCTGATAAATAAACTTGAACCTGTGACAATAGACAAAAAAGATGCGATTTTACAGGCAAGAAAAGCTTATGATACGCTCACAAAAAAACAGCAGAGCCTTGTGGCACATCCCGAATATCTGAATCGTGCGGAACAGACTTATGATAAGTTAAAGGCACAGGAAGTTTCCGCTGAAATCTCTGCGATTTTGACCGGAACAATTACCTTAAACAGTAAAGATGCCATCTATAAGGCACAGCAGTTATACGATGCCTTAACGGACAATCAGAAGAAATTAGTGACAAACTATAAGCAGCTTCAAAATGCAAAAGCGATGTATCAGAACCTGATTTTAGCGAGTCCGGTCATTGAATTAATTAAAAATATCGGAGAAGTGACGCTTGAAAAAGGCGGCGCGATTACCCGTGCAATCGAAGCGTATAATGCACTCACCGCAGAACAGCAGGAATTAGTCAGCAATTATTCAGTGTTGGAAGAGGCTTATCAGAACTATTCTGATTTTCTGGCTGCTCATCAGGTCAGCACAAAGATTTCTCAAATCGGAGTGGTGACAAAAGAGAGTGGTTCTCTGCTTGGACAAATCCGAAATGCTTACAACAATTTAAGTGACAGACAAAAATCACTGGTGGAAAATTATAGCGATTTAGAAAAAGCAGAATCCGCTTATCAGGGCTTAAACAAGAGTGATGAAACCAGCCAGATAAAAAATACTGCGGCAGCAGGAGAAACAGCAGCTAATTCCCATGCAGGTGCGCATGAGAGTGGATATGCGAAACAAAATGGAAGCTCTAATTCAACTGGATCAGGAAATGCAGCAGAAAAATCGGGCGGTTCTAAGAATACAGAACAGGCACAGGAAAAGAAAACCGAGGAGACCGCAAAAGAGAATCAAGAAGCGAAGACAGAACAAACGGGAAATGCGGATGGAGAAGAGTCTTCGGCAGAAAATGAAACTGCATTTTTGTCAGGAGAAGAAGGAGATGCCGGTGTAAGCATGCAGAATGGAGAAGAAAACATGGCAAAAAGCAGTGTACCGACAGCACAAAATTACAGGGTAGTAAAGATTTTATGTGCGGTGCTTGGTGTACTTGTGATTCTGGTGCTTGCAGGTATTGGATTCATGGTAATTGGCTCAAAGAAACGAAAGAAAATTTTATTGAAGTATTGATAAATAGTATGTGTAAAATAAAAAGAGGAACTTATTTATGAAAAAATCAATGTTTACTCTGCTTATGACAGGAGTGCTGTTTGTAGGAGGGGCAGTACCGGTACAGGCAGACAGCGAGAAGTATCAGGTGGATGAAATTAAGTCCATTCAGGATGGAATTGTTTCCTGGGAAAAAGACCAGATGGGAATTGATGGGAAAAATCTTCTGGATGGCGTAGTACTGGAGAGTGCGGGAACTTCAGCAGGAGACTGGCTTGCATTTACAGTCAGCAGAATGGAACAGCCGGATAATCAAAATGGTTATCTTAGTGCACTGCAGGAACAGATAGAAACACTGTATGAAGATGATATTACAAAAACAGTGGAAGAACAGCACATGAATCCGACAGATTTTTACCGGGAAATTTTGACAATAAATGCCTGTGGGGGAGATGCCCTTGCTTTTGGCACAGATAAAGATAAAAAAGAAATCAATCTGGTAGAAGATGGGATTTTTGACTGTGTGTTTGAAAATCAAGATCCTGGAGTACAGGGTGCAAATGGTTATATCTGGGCACTGCTTGCATTAGACAGTAAAGATTATGAAGAACCGGAAGATGCTGTCTGGAATCGTGAAAAATTAGTGGATGCGATTCTGGAAAAAGAGCAGGAAGATGGAGGATTTTCACTTTCCACAGATGGAGATTCCGATGTGGATATCACAGCAATGGCACTCACAGCACTGGCTCCGTATAAAGATGAGGAAAAAGTAAGTACGGCAATTGAAAATGGATTTTCCTGGCTTTCCAGTCAGCAGCAGGCAGATGGAGCAATGCCATCTATGGGTGTAGAAAGTGTAGAAAGTACAGACTGGACGCTGATTGCAGTATGCAGTAATGACATCAATCCATTAGAAGATGCCCGTTTCTTAAAAGAGGAAAACAGTCTGTTAGACGGAATCTTACAGTTTCGGACAGAGAATGGAGGAATGGCTCATTCTCTGGCAGAAAATGAAAATGCACCAGATGCGATGGCAGGATATCAGACGCTTTATGCGCTTGAAAGTTATAAAAGATATCAGCAGGGAGAAAATACCCTGTTTGATTTAACAGATGCGCAGAGTGTAGATAACAGTGCACCACAGCAGGAGACTTCTAAGCTGGGACAGATGGCGGGAATCCTGATTGCGCTGGCTGTGCTTATCCTGATTGTGGTTGTTGTGCTTGTAATCCGAAACAGTCATAATAATAAAAAACAAAAAGAAGTAAAATTAAAAAAAGTGCAGGAAGCAGAAGAACAAGATGACTGGAATTAAATTCAAAAACAGCTATGAAATTGCCAAATTGGAGAAAATAAAAGGTATTATCTGAAAACTGCACAAAAATAAATCGACGAAGCTATAAAATATGTTCAAAAATACTCTTGTATTTTAAATAAAAAAAGAGTAAAACATAACATAAATTAAGAAAAGGAAATGCAGTGAAAGGGATACATCACAAAAGAGAACTGGAATCCAGAGAGCCGTTGGCAGGTGTGAAACGGTAGAAAGTGTTTTGTGACATCACCCTAGAGCATCCCGCTGAAATGAAAGCTTTGAGAGATTAAACGTATTGAAAAGCTTTGAAAACTTTGAAAGTAGGCAGGGACGTGGGCTTCACGTTACAGAAGAGACTGTTAAAAAAGACAGTGGTAAGAGATTGTAGTTAGCGATAGGTACAATAATACAAAGTGGTACCACGGAAAGAAAATTCCGCCTTTGTTATCCGAGAGGATAGCAAGGGCGTTTTTTTATAAATAAATTTAAGAGAAGAGGGAAAGAGTTATGAGTGGAATCTTAATGATGGTAATCGCCATTGTAGTACTCGGAGGTGCATATCTCCTGTATGGTCGTTATCTTCAAAACAAATGGGGCATCGACCCAAACGCAAAAACTCCTGCTTACGAAATGGAAGATGGAGTTGACTATGTGCCGGCGGACACAAACGTAGTATTTGGACATCAGTTCGCATCTATCGCAGGTGCAGGTCCAATCAATGGACCGATTCAGGCAGCAATCTTTGGATGGCTTCCGGTATTGCTTTGGATTTTAATTGGTGGCGTATTCTTTGGGGCTGTTCAGGATTTCGCATCCATGTACGCATCTGTAAAAAATAAAGGTCGTACAATTGGTTATATCATCGAAGAATATATTGGAAAATTAGGTAAAAAGTTATTCCTGTTATTCTGCTGGTTATTCTGTATTCTGGTTGTTGCGGCATTTGCCGATGTTGTAGCCGGAACATTTAACGGATTTGCAGCAAACGAAGCCGGAGAAGTAACAAAAGTAGTAGCTAACGGTGCAGTTGCAACCACTTCTATGTTATTTATCTTAGAAGCGGTCGGACTGGGAATGTTCTTAAAATATACAAGATTTAATAAATGGATAAATACAGCAGTTGCTATCTTATTATTAGTAGCAGCAATCGCATTGGGATTAAATTTCCCGATGTACTTAAGCCTTGGAACATGGCACATCATCATCTTTGTATATATCATGATTGCCAGTGTTGCTCCGGTATGGGCACTGCTTCAGCCACGAGATTACTTAAACAGCTACCTGTTAATCTTCATGATTGTCGGTGCGGTTGTTGGTGTGTTCGTAGCAAATCCATCCTGTAACCTTGCAGCATTTACAAGCTTTAACGTAGACGGACAGTACATGTTCCCAATCTTATTTGTAACAATTGCCTGTGGTGCGGTTTCCGGTTTCCATTCACTGGTCTCTTCCGGTACAGCTTCCAAACAGATTAAAAATGAAAAAAATATGCTTCCGGTATCCTTCGGAGCAATGTTAATGGAAAGTATGCTTGCAGTTATTGCGCTGATCGCAGTTGCCTCTTTTGCAAACGGTGAAGCAGCAGCACAGGGACTGACGACTCAGCCTCAGATTTTTGCAGGTGCAATCGCAAACTTCCTTTCCGTAATCGGTCTGCCACACTCCTTGGTATTTACTTTGATTAACCTGGCAGTATCTGCATTTGCATTAACTTCACTGGACTCTGTAGCCAGAGTTGGTCGTCTGTCCTTCCAGGAATTCTTCCTTGATGCCGATGTAGATGAAGAGAATATGAGCCCATTCTTAAAATTTGTGACAAACAAATATTTTGCAACTATCATTACACTGGTACTTGCCTACCTTCTGACAAAAGTAGGATATGCAGAAATCTGGCCGTTGTTTGGTTCAGCAAACCAGCTGTTATCCGTACTGGCACTGGTAGCCTGCGCAGTATTCTTAAAGAAAACAAAACGTCAGGGCTTTATGCTTTGGGGACCGATGGTATTTATGATGGCTGTTACATTTACAGCACTTGGCATGACTATCGTAAAATTAAGCAAAGCATTTATGACAACAGGCTTAGACCTTGGAAACAGCTTACAGCTTATCTTCGCAGTTCTGCTGTTAATCCTTGGTGTATTAGTAGCAATTCAGGGTATCAAGAAATTACTTGAAAAACCAGAAAAAGAAAGTAAAACAGCAACAGCTTAAAAATAGAATTGAAATTGAAAAACTGTTTAAAAAAAGGAATCTTAGTGACAAGGTTCCTTTTTTTATTCTAAAAGTGTAAATTTATTTTTGTCAAAATCCAAAATTCCCTCATCTTTTAGCTTATACAATTCTACAGTCATGGCACTGCGGTCTACGCACAAGTAATCTGCAAGCTGTTGCCGGTTTAATGGAATCGAAAAAGAAGAATTTCCACAAATCTGTGCCTGTTTGGAAAAATATTCCAGAAGTCTTGCACGGATAGTATGGTGACTTAGGCAGTCAAGTTTTCTTGAAAATGCAATGTTTTTCTGTGCAAGAATCTGCAACAGATTAGAAATCATCTGCGTGTGAAAATGACAGGCGGAGGAACAGGTGGTAATCGTGCGGTTTAAATTAAGAAATAAAATACTGCAGTCAGTCTGGGCGACAACTGTTCCGTCAAATTCCAAATCCGGCAGACAGGCATAGACTTCTCCAAACAAATCACCAGGACCAATTCGTCCAAGCAGAGATTCCTTTCCCCAGTATGTTTCCCGAAGAACGTGCACGTTTCCTTTTAGAACAAATCCGATTTTTGAAACCGTATCGCCCCAGCGGAAGATAGAAGTCCCTTTTTTATATTCTTTTATCTGACCGCCAAGACAGACTAACATGGCACGAAGTTCTTTCTTTTCGATTTCACGAAACAATGGAGACTCCGCAAGTACATCTAAAAAAGCTTCATTTAAATTATCATTTTTTTCCATAAATAAACTCCTTGAATTTGTTGGAAGTACAACAGAATAATTATTTTAATTATAGTATATTCTAACCATAGAAACAAGAAATTTGAAAAAATAAGTGAAACAGCTAAAGGAGAATAGAAGATGAGCAAAATAGAAAAAACAGAAGAAATGTTCTGCTACCAGTGTGAGCAGAGAGCAGGATGCAGTGGATGTACAGGAGCAAGAGGAGTCTGTGGAAAGAGCAGTAAAACGGCACTCCTTCAGGATAAATTAACCGGAAGTCTGGTTGCGCTTGCAGAAGCAGTCGGAGAACAGAATGTATCTGAAAAGACAAATCGTATTATGATTGAAGGATTGTTTGCAACTCTTACCAATGTAAACTTCGATGATGAAGCGTTGGAAAAATTAATCGAAACAGCCCTGAAAGAAAAAGAGGTTTACGCATCAGGATGTTCAGTTTGTCAGGCTCCATGTGGACGCATGGAAATCTATGAAATGGAAAAAGTATGGAGAGAGCCGGATGAGGATATCAAATCCTTGAAATCATTATTATTATTCGGACTTCGTGGGATTGCGGCTTATGCTTATCATGCAATGGTGCTTGGCTATAATGATAAAGAAGTGAACCGTTTCTTCTACAAAGGTATGTCAGCTTTAGGACAGGACCGCACCATGGAAAATCTGCTTGGTATCGTAATGGAGACCGGTGCAGTGAATTTTAAATGCATGGAACTTTTAGACAAGGCAAATACGGAAACTTATGGAATTCCGGCACCGGCAGAAGTTTCTTTAAAAGTAGAAAAAGGACCATTTATCGTCATTTCCGGTCATGATTTAAAAGATTTGAAGATGCTCTTAGAACAGACCGAAGGCAAAGGCATTAATATCTATACACATGGAGAAATGCTTCCGGCACATGCGTATCCGGAACTTCGCAAATACAGCCATTTAAAAGGTAATTTTGGAACAGCATGGCAGAATCAGCAGAAAGAATTTGCTAATCTTCCGGCACCGATTTTATTTACCACAAACTGTATTATGCCGCCAAAAGAAAGTTATGCAGACCGTGTATTTACAACAGGTGTGGTAGCCTATCCAGGCATGCAGCATGTAGCTGGAGAAGAAAAAGATTTTGGCGCAGTGATTGAAAAAGCGATTGAACTTGGTGGATTTTCTGAGGATAAGCAGTTTGCCGGAATCAATGGTGGAACAAAACTGACAACCGGATTTGGACATCATACAATTTTAGGTGCTGCTCCACAGGTAATTGAGGCTGTAAAAGCCGGAAAAATCAGCCATTTCTTCTTAGTAGGCGGATGTGACGGTGCACGTCAGGGAAGAAATTATTACACGGATTTCGTAAAAGAAGCTCCAAAAGATTCTATTATTCTGACTCTTGCCTGCGGAAAATACCGCTTTAATGACTTAGACCTTGGAACAATCGAAGGTCTTCCAAGAATTATGGATATGGGACAGTGCAACGATGCATTTGGCGCAGTTAAAGTGGCACTGGCTCTTGCTGAAGCATTTGAATGTGGTGTCAATGAACTGCCGTTGACACTGGTATTATCCTGGTATGAACAGAAAGCAGTCAGCATCCTTCTGACACTGTTACACCTTGGAATCAAGAATATTTACCTTGGACCGACACTTCCGTCTTTTGTTTCTGAAAACGTATTAAACTATCTGGTAGAAAATTTCCAGATTTCACCGACCAGCACACCGGAAGAAGATTTAAAGAAAATTCTTGAAAAATAAAATAAGACAAGCTATTATTTATAAAAACGACACCTTTTCAAAAAAATGGCGAAAGGTGTCGTTTTTTGGCGATGAAAAAAGCGCACAAAACAGGGAAAATATGGTATAATGGGCATAAACCAGGAGGGGATTAAAAAAAATGAGGGGAGGAGTATAAAAAGAGTGAAAAAAAGCAAATTTATACCTTGCAAAGGTGGAAAATAAGATGCAAAAGCAAAAGATAGTACAGAAAATTGACCCCGATATCCTTCAATTTTTAAAGGGAAGAAAAGAAGTGCCGGTTAATACAATGATTATTTTGATTAATATTGTAGTGTTCTTTTTGACAGAGTTGACAGGTTCTTCACTTGATGGAAAACATCTGGTTCAATGGGGTGCGGCATACACACCATTGATTCAGGAGGGGCATGAATATTATCGCTTTTTTACCTGTATGTTTTTGCATTTTGGTCTGACGCACCTGGGCAACAACATGCTGGTTTTATTCTTTCTGGGAGATTGTCTGGAACGGGCGGTAGGAAGGGTACGATACCTGTTCATTTACATATCAGGAGGAATGGGAGCCAGTCTGATTTCTTATCTGTCAGAGGTGCGAATAGGAGAAAACGTCGTGTCTGCCGGGGCATCCGGTGCAATTTTTGCCGTAGTGGGTGCATTGATTTATGTAGTAATCAGAAATAAAGGCAGACTGGAAAATTTTACGACAAAGAAGCTGTTATTTTTGGCAGCTTTAACTTTATATCATGGAGTAACAAGCACAGGAGTTGACAATGCCGCACATTTTGGCGGATTCTTGTGTGGATTTATCCTTGCAGTATTAATTTACAGAGGACAAAAAAATGGCAGAGGACTTAAAAAATTCTAATCAGAATGAAGAGTAATTAGAATAATCAGAGTAACTTAGAATAATGAAAGATTTCAACGATTCTGCTTTCACAGAATCGGAATCTTCAGGATGAATGTAGTTCCTTTTTCAGGGCTTGAGGTGAATTCAAGACTTCCCTTATGGGCTTCGGCAATCCGTTTTGAAATTGCAAGTCCCAGACCACTGCCATTCGGTTTATAAGTGACAAATGGTTCAAAGATAGAGTTCTGGTATTCAGGAGAAATACCGCATCCGTCGTCGGTAACCTTAAATGTCACACCTGTACCGTCTGATTCAATTGAACAGACGATATGACCACCCTCTTTAACCGCTTCAAATGCATTGCGAAGCAGATTGTGAAACACTTGCTGAAGTTTGGTGTGGTCAACATACAATAAAGGGATTGGAGACAATTTATTAAAAGCAATAGAAACGTTTTTCTTTTCCAGACTTGGATTAATGGATTCAATTACATTTGCAAATAATGCATAGACGTTGGTTGATTCAAGGTTCAGTCTGAGAGAATTATTGTAACTGGAAAGCTCACCAAGCAGACCTCTGAGAAAATCCATATTTTCCAGGATTTTAATCCAGTTTTGGTCTTCTGATAAATCAGGATGCTGTTTTTCCAGAATCTGAAGAAAACTGTTGATAAGTGTAACAGGATTACGGATTTCGTGGGAAATCTGAGAAAGCATCAGCTGATGTTTTTTCGCCTGTTCCTGATAAAGTTTTTTGTAATCAATTGTTTTATTTTTGCCTTCAATCTGTGAAGTAGCAGATGATTTTGTCATTTGGTGTTACCTCCTCTTTTTTTCTTGATAGTGTAGCACCGTTATAGGCAAATAGCAAATAAAATCATTCTACAAAATATTTGAAAATTCGACAATGACAGCTAGAAGGGAGAGATTTAAAATGTCAGATTGTATTTTTTGTAAGATAGCAGGAGGAGAGATTCCGTCAGCAACTATATATGAGGATAATGATTTCAGAGTTATTCTTGATTTAGGACCGGCAAGTAAAGGTCATGCGCTGATTTTACCGAAGGAGCACTATGCAAATCTATATGAAATTCCGGATGAACTCGCAGGAAAAGCAATCGTTCTGGCAAAAAAAATCATCACCGCAATGACTGAAGTATTAGGCTGTGACGGCTATAATATTGTACAGAACAATGGAGAAGCCGCAGGTCAGACGGTGTTCCATTTTCATATTCATCTGATTCCAAGAAATAATGAGGACCACGTAGGAGTGACATGGACTCCTGGGAAATTGACAGAAGAGGATAAAAATGAAATCCTCGAAAAAATTTCCAAGATTCAGATGAATTAACAGGTGAAGATGACAGAGGAAAAATTACGTGAAGTTTATGACAAGTATTATCGACTGGTAATGAAAGCCGCTTATGATGTCTTAAAAAATTTCGATGATTCGCAGGATGTCTGTCAGGAAGTGTTCCATAAGCGAACAAGGTAAGTCCTGAAGACTATGCGGGATGGCTGGCATTAACTGCTCGAAGAAAGGCGTTGGATTTCCTCAAAAAAAGTTATCGAAAACATGAGATGACTGTTCTTGAACAGCCGTGTGAAAATGGAAAAGGGGAACACGCAGAAAAGTTAATTTATCATAGAGAGGCAACAACAGGAGAAGACCTGCTCGATGCAATTATCAAGCGGGAATTCACGACAGAATTTATGGACAGGCTGTACGCCAGGAACCCTCAGTGGCACGAAATTATGACGATGCAGGTTTACGAACAGGCAACGGATGCAGAAATGGCGGCTGCTCTGGGTCTGACTATAGAAAACTTAAGAGTTAAAAAACATAGGATGAACAAGTGGATAGAAAAAACGTATGGGGACAAATACGATGATATATAAGAACAGAATCCAGTGAATCCGGCAGAACAATACTTGTGGATAGATTTCCAAAAAAATTCCTGTGCCAAATGCCGGCACAGGAGAAATAATTATTTGTTGACTGCCTGTTCAAATAACTGGACAATCTGTTCAATAGAATCAGTTTGTTTGTTTTTTTCCATCGCTTGAATATACGAATCGCGGTTCTGATAAAGAGTCTGGATGGATTCTAACAGTTTCTGGTTAGTAATTTCCTCCTCTTCAAGTACCATGCTGTAACCAAGCTTTTCAAAAGAGCGGGCGTTGAGAATCTGGTCTCCACGGCTTGCACGGGCGGAAAGCGGAATCAGCAGATTTGGTTTTTTCAGTGCACTGATTTCACAGATTGCGTTTGCACCTGCTCTGGAAATGACGATGTCAGCCAGTGCAAAAAGGTCAGCAAGCTCATCTTTGATATATTCGTACTGAACATAACCTTTGGTATCGGTTAAAGAAGAGTCCAGTTTACCTTTACCGCAAAGATGAATGACCTGGAAGTCTTTTAAAAGTTCAGGCAGAATGGCACGTACTGCATTGTTGACTGCAACGGCACCGAGACTTCCTCCGATGACCATAATGACCGGTTTCTCACTGGAAAGACCTGTAAAGGCAAGCGCTTTTTGGGGATTTCCGCTTAATAATTCCTGGCGGATAGGGGTACCGGTAAGTATGGCTTTGTTGGCCGGAAGTTCAGAGACAGTTTCAGGGAAATTACAGCACACTTTAGTGGCAAATGGAATGGAAAGTTTATTTGCCAGTCCAGGTGTCATATCAGATTCATGGATAAAAGTAGGGATTTTTCGACGTCCTGCAGCAATAACAACAGGAACGGTAACGAAACCACCCTTAGAAAAAACAACATCAGGTTTCAACTGCTTCATGAGTTTTTTCGCTTCATGAAAACCTTTTAAAACCCTGAAAGGGTCAGTAAAGTTTTTGACATCAAAGTAACGTCGTAGTTTGCCAGAAGAGATTCCGTAATAAGGAATCCCCATTTCTTCAATCAGTTTTCTTTCCATACCCTGGTAAGAACCGATGTAAGAAATCTTGTAACCGAGTTCTTTCAGTCTCGGAATCATAGCAATATTTGGTGTAACATGTCCGGCAGTGCCGCCACCGGTGAGCACAATATGTTTCATTGGAACCTCCTGATAAATCAAAAATCAATGTTTCGATGTACAACATTCCATAAGACGGACATTGCAGCGTCTATTAGATAATATGATACAGTCGTTGTGAAAAGTCAAGAAAAGATAGGAAATTCATGAATAAAAACGAAGAAAACAGCGCAAAAAGCAGTACCTGGGCAGAAGAACAGTTCCGAAAAGAAGCAGATGAGCTGGTAAAACGTCTGGAAACAGATGACAGGTTCGATGATTTTGAGCCACCGGAAGAACTGTTTCAAAAGCTGGTAGTTGAAGCTCGGGATGAGGGGCTGCTCGAAGAAGAAAACACAAAACACCTTGAAGATGAAACCAAATCTACAGAAGAAAACACAAAAGAAAATCAGAATACAAAAGTGGTTAAGTTCTTTAATCACCGCATAAGCAAAAAATTCCTCGGCATGACCGCCGCAGCTGTGATATCCTGCTTTGGATTGTTTGGTGTGAGTATGAGCACACAAGGAGGCAGGAGCTATGTTATGGATAAAGCGAATGAAGTGTTGGGGGATGAGAAGAATACGGAAATAGAAAATAGTCAAGATAGATTGATTAGTGACAGAACAGAAGAAGAAGCCAGAAATGAGATAGAAGAGAAATTGCAGGTGGAAGTGCCTGATTTTTTATATTTACCGGATAGAATGGATTTTGATTCTTATGAAATTGATGAGGCAGCGCAATCAGTTTATATGAAATATAAAAATGATGAAAGCTATATGTATTTTGTGATACAAGCTAATTATGTTGATAAAAGTGGCATTTATAAAAATGATGAGGGAAATTATCAGGGAAAGATAGAAGGTGAACTTTCTAAGATAGAACCTGAATTATGGGAAATACCAGATGAAGAAAATTTTCGATCAGCATATTTAGCACAATGGGATTATAAAAATTCATACTATCGAATTTCCGGAAAAATAACACAGGATGAAATAACAGAGATTGTTAAAAATATCATGTATTAATCTGGAAAGGGGACTTCATTTGAAAACAGTAATTAAAAAATTAAAAAAATCAGTAGTAGCTATGTTAGCATTATCCTTATTTTTAGCCGTATCTTCTGTTTCAGCTTCGGCAGATGGATTGGAAGATTTAGGAAAAGAAGTAGATGGTTCTATTTTAACAGATGAAGAATCGGCAGAAGCTATCTGGCAGAATGTTGCAAGAGGAAGTTTGTTGGATCAGGGAATTGCACAAATTAGCAATTTAGGTAATCGTACTGTTAATATTTATGGTGCAACACTTGCATATAAAACTTGCGACAAATTAATTGTAAAATTAATTCTTCAGCAGTATGATGGTGGATGGGTAAATTACGGTACTTATGGAGATACGGCTACAAATGCTTCATCCATGTCCAGAAGTTATAATGTGAAAGTTGCTGGAGGACATTATTATAGAGTAAAAGGTGGATGTGTAGCAATGAAAGGAAATAGTTCTGAATCACAAGCTCCAACTACCAACGGCATCTGGATTCCGTAATATTTTAAACTCAGCAAGAACATCCTATCTTATCTTAATGACCAATAAATAAGGTCATAGTTCGTAAATTGTCAGCTGTGAGTGAAAAGAATAAGTATTTTTATCTAAGAACAATTTGTATTTTTAAGTATCTTTAAGCAAAAAAGTTTAAAACCCTGTTTTTGAAAAAATCATAAACTTTTATAAAATAATCTGAAAAAACTATCAAAAGCCCCCTATTTGCGGTATAATAGTACTATCTTGAAAGTGCTTGAATTAAAACCGCAAAGGGGGTTTTTTTATGAAGTTGACATTTATAGGTGCGACTCATGAAGTTACAGGTAGCTGTTACTTTTTAGAAGCTGCGGGCAAGAGATTTCTCGTAGACTGTGGTATGGAACAGGGTCCTGACCAGTATGAGAATCAGGATGTGCCGGTTCCGATGTCGGATGTAGACTTTGCATTGCTGACGCATGCGCATATTGACCATTCCGGAAATTTCCCTCTGGCTTATGCAAGAGGATTTCGCGGTCCGATTTATGCAACCGCTGCAACCTGCGATTTGTGTGATATCATGCTTCGTGATAGTGCTCACATTCAGACCTTTGAGGCAGAGTGGCGAAACCGTAAGGCAAGAAGAAATGGTCAGCCGGAGTTTGTTCCGGCGTATACGATGGAAGATGCTTTGAATGTAATTCAGCAGTTTGTTCCGTGTGATTATCATAAAATAGTTCAGCTTGCAGATGGAATTAAAGTTCGTTTTGTGGACGCAGGACATTTATTAGGTTCTTCGAGTATTGAGATTTGGATTACGGAAGATGGCGTTGAGAAGAAGATTGTATTTTCCGGTGATATCGGAAATACAGATCAGCCATTAATTAAAGACCCTGAATACCTTGAGTCTGCGGATTATGTAGTCATGGAATCTACTTATGGTGACAGAAGTCATGGAGAGCGCCCAGACTATGTGCAGGAATTGGTTGATATCTTAAGGCGAACCTTTAAGCGTCATGGAAATGTTGTTGTTCCTTCATTTGCAGTCGGCAGAACGCAGGAAATGCTGTATTTTCTTCGTAAGATTAAGGCAGATAACCTGCTTCCGGAATTTCCGGATTTTGATGTGTATGTCGACAGCCCGCTTGCTGTGCAGGCGACCAATATTTTTAAAGAGCATTATGTAGACTGCTATGATGAAGAGGCAATGGAGCTTTTGAATCAGGGAATTAACCCGATTGCATTTCCGGGTCTGAAGCTTTCGATTACAAGTGATGAATCCCGTGCCATTAACTTTGATGAGCATTATAAAGTCATTCTTTCTGCAAGTGGTATGTGTGATGCCGGTCGAATCAAACATCATTTAAAACATAATCTGTGGCGTGAAAATTCTACGATTGTGTTTGTCGGATATCAGGCAGTTGGAACGCTTGGTCGTGCACTTCTGGAGGGCGCAAAGGATGTAAGACTGTTTGGTGAAGAAATTCATGTATCAGCAGAGATTGTAAGACTTTCGGGAATCAGCGGTCATGCAGATAATGAAGGATTGATGCGCTGGGCATCTGCATTTAAAGAAAAACCACAGCGTGTGTTTGTGACACATGGAGAAGATACCGTCTGTATACTCTTTGCAGAACGGCTGAAAAATGAACTGGGCTATGATACCTACGCTCCGTTTAGTGGAACGGTCTTTGATTTGGTAAATAATGTGCTGGAGAAAGAGACAGAAGGTATCATAATAGAACATGCAAAGGAGAAAGCGAAAGCACGCAAGGCATCTGGTGTTTATGCGAGACTTGTGGCTGCCGGTCACAGACTGCTTGCAGTTATCCGGCATAATGAGGGCGGAGCAAATAAGGATCTTGCAAGATTTGCGGACCAGATTAATTCGCTTTGTGACAAATGGGACAGATAGAGAAAGAGCCATCGTATAGAAAAATCTGTAGAAAATGTCTTCTGCAGGATATGGATGAAAACGAATATTTTACAGATTTGCGAAAGTACATCGCACAGATAGACAAAGACTTAAAAGTAGAAGATGAGGAGTATCAAAACCGCCTTGCAAAATGTAAGGAGTGTGATAATCTGCTGAGTGGAATGTGTCGAATCTGTGGGTGTTTCGTGGAAATGCGGGCAGTGATGAAGAAAAATCACTGTCCGGCAGTTGAAAAGAGATGGTAGAAAAAAAGAGTGATTCTGAAAAAAGGATTCAGAACCACTCTTTTTCTATGCTTTATGCATTCTGGGTTTTCATTTGTTCTAATGCTTTAGCAAGCTGGTCCGGGCAGGATGTGCCACGACCACCGCAGTCAATTCCTTTTAAGCGGGAGATTGCTTCATCTACTTTCATTCCTTTTACCAAAGCAGCAATACCCTGAGTGTTTCCATTGCATCCGCCATTGAATTTTACTGATTTTACAGTGTCACCGTCGAGTTCAATTTCAATAGAACGAGAACAGACACCTTTTGTATTAAATACTGTCATTTTAAAGTCCTCCATAAAATTAAGAATAATAGATAATTTTTTGTCTACGCACATTATAGCAGAAAAAATATAGAGTGACAAAGACTAATTTAAAAAGAAATAGAAAAGAACTAGAGAAAAAGAAGCATTTATGCTAAGATTATTTTTTAAATAAGAAAACCAGAAGGGTAAAAATAAATGTTGGAGGGGATTTGAATGAAGAATTTTGGAGAAGCAGAAAGAAAAATACTAAATCTGATGTCTGAAGGAACAGAATTTATTTTTCATGATAAATACTACAAAGTAATATTATCAGGAAAACCTACATGCCAGAAAGGTGAACCGAAAACAGATATTTATGTATTAGCAAAATCAGAATTTGATAAAGTAGAAATAAAGATATCATACAAAAAAGAAAATGCTGATTTTATTGAAAATAAGATGAGTTCGGAACGAGCTGCTCAGCTATTGGGGGAAAACTGGGCAGATATTATAGAAAGATCAACTACGGCAATTAGTGAACGTTTTGAGGAACGGATGCTTATATATAAAAATAAATTTAAAAGGACGGAAAAAGGTTCCATTACATTAGGATGGAAGTTTGAACTATTAAACAAAAATAATGGAGAATTATCCGGTAAAATGATGCTTACTGAACAGCAGGTTATAGATGTGTATTCGGGAAGTAACTTGTCGGAAGATAAAAGAAATGCATACATTGATGGAAAGATGATTGAGAATAGTGGTGTGGCAAATTATATACTTATGGAAGAGGATATTAGTTCGGCTCAAGATATTATAAATAAAATGATTCCGATTAAAGAGTATGTAAAAATGCATCCTGATATTTATTTTGCATGCAAAGCATTAAATTATCGCTCTTTTGCAGAAAAATGGGATGGAAACCGACCGCTTTCCGTGCAAGTAAAGTGGAGTGAAGAGCAAAGAAAATTAGTTCCAGAGTTAATCTATAATAGACCGTTAGTTGTAAAAGGAAATGAAGTTGCAGAGAGACTGTTACATTATATGAAAAAATTAAATATCAAAACGACAGATGATATTGATGAAAACAACTCGGGAACAGACAGAATCATATAGAGGTGAGGACAAATGGCAGTTATTTTAGAGGAACGTGGGCGTGGTAAGTTTAAACCTGCACCGGATTGTAATGTGGGTGAGATAAGGGAACTCCTTAATAAAAAAATAGAAGAAGAAAGAAATGCGTTTGAAAATTGTAGTGAAGAAATAGCATTGGACAAATTAGAATATGCTTCTGATAAATGGAATTTACTATCATTATTTTCAGGATGTGGAGGACTGGATTTAGGTTTTGAATTGGCTGGATTAAAGGCAGTTATGGGCGAAAAAGTCATGGAAGAGGCTTTTAGAGATAAATCAGTTTTTCAAAAGAATATCAATAACAATGTGTTTAATACAATTTTTGTAAATGATATATTTACTGAGGCCAGAGAAACTTATGCCGGGAATGCAGGAAAATACATTTACATGGATAAAAGTGATATTAGGAAAATAAAACAGTTTCCTAAAGCAGATATCGTTTTGGGCGGTTTTCCGTGTCCTGGTTTTTCAGAGGCAGGTCCCAGACTTTTAGATGACAAGAGGAATTTTTTATATTTGCATTTTATTCGTTGTTTAATGCAAAGTAAGCCGAAACTATTTGTTGCTGAAAATGTAAAGGGAATGACGACATTAGGGAAAGGCGAAGTGTTTAAACAGATTGTTGAAGATTTTGCAGCGGCTGGATATACAATTTACCATAAACTACTTAGTTCTGAAGAATATGGTGTTCCACAGATAAGAAAACGAGTGATTTTAGTGGGAGTAAGAAATGACATTGAATTTGAATATCAGTATCCTGAGCCTGCTTATGGAGATGAGAAAAAAGGATTAAAGAAAATTGTTGACCTTAGAACCGCAATTGGAGATTTAGAGGACAATCCGGGAGAATATTTTACAGGCTCGTATTCTTCAATGTTCATGTCCAGAAATAGAAAAAAATCATGGTCAGAACCTAGTTTTACGATTCAGGCATCCGGAAGGCAGGCACCGATTCATCCGGGTGGAGAACCAATGGTTAAAGTTGGAAAAGATAAATATATTTTTACTGATGGAGAAGAAAATAATAGGCGCTTGTCAGTAAAAGAAATTGCCAGAATTCAGACATTTCCTGATTGGTATGAATTTAGCCGTGGCACAAGTAATCGTAATGAAAATGCAAAATTAGATTTGGTATATAAACAAATTGGAAATGCAGTTCCTGTAAGATTAGCGTTGGCAGTAGCAGAGCCAATTGCGGAATTTGCAAAAAAAGAATTGCAAGGAAAATAAATTACAAAAAAGTTTAGAGAATGTTTTAAGAGCATGAGCAAATTTCATGTTTTAAAACATTCTTTTTTATTTACGAAAAAACCATCTGGTGCTACAATGGTTAGTATAAACTAATATAAGGGAGAGAAAACAAACTATGTTTCTTGAGATTCGTGATATAAAAAAATCCTTTGGGCAGGGGGACAGTTTTGTTGAAGTCTTAAAGGGAATTAATCTGGAAATCAGCAGAGGAGAGTTTTGTGTTTTACTTGGACCGTCGGGTTCGGGAAAATCTACATTATTAAATATCATCGGGGGAATCGACGGGGCAGACAGTGGAGATATCTGCATTGATGGGGAAAAAATGTCAAACATGAATGAAAAGCGTCTGACATTATACAGAAGAAAACATCTGGGTTATATTTTCCAGATGTATAACTTAATTCCAAACCTGACAGTTCAGGAAAACATTGAGGTCGGGGCGTATTTAAGTGACAAACCGCTTGAGATGGAAGAACTTCTGCGTACATTAGGATTGTATGAACACCGCAAAAAACTGCCGAACCAGCTTTCGGGTGGTCAGCAGCAGCGTACTGCCATTGGGCGTGCAATTATTAAAAATCCGGACATTTTGCTTTGTGATGAACCGACAGGCGCGCTTGATTATAAAACTTCAAAAGAAATCTTAAAATTAATTGAGACCGTAAATCAAAAATATGGCAATACAATTATCATGGTAACGCATAACGATGCCATCAAAGATATGGCGGATCGTGTGGTGCGTCTGCGAGATGGAATGATTCGGAAGAATTATGTGAATGAAGCACGTGTAAGTGCCCAGGATTTAGAGTGGTAAATGGGAAATAGGGGAGTGACAGGAAAAAATGAAAAATCCTTTAAGAAAGAGGCTGTTTCGTGAGCTGAAAGGTGAGGCAGGGAAATATTTTGTTATTTTCTTTCTGTTAATGAGCATTATTGGATTTGTATCTGGTTTTCTTGTAGCAGATGGAAGTATGCTGACTGCTTACAATGAAAGTTTTGAGAAATATAATATTGAAGATGGGAATTTCACAGTAAAAGAAAAAGTGAACCGTGCACAGCAGAAAGAAATAGCAAAGTCAGATGTGACATTGTATGAAAATTTTTATGCAGAGCCGGTGCTGACAAATGGAAGTACGATGCGAATTTTTAAAAATCGTGAAGAAGTTAATCGTGTCTGCCTGATGAAAGGAGAATTTCCAAAATCAGCAGATGAAATCGCAATTGACCGTATGTATGCGGATAACAATGAGTTGTCTGTAGGAGATATCATTACCGAAGAGGAAAGTAGAAGAGAGTGGAAAATTACAGGACTTGTGGCGCTTTCAGATTATAGCTGTCTGTTTTCAGACAATAATGATTCGATGTTTGATGCAGTAAAATTTGGTGTCGGAATTGTAACTGAGGAGGCGTTTGATACTTTTAATACGGACAACATGACTTGTAATTATTCCTGGAAATATGGAAAAGAGCCAAAAGGCGAGACAGAAGAAAAAAATGTGGCAGAAGATTTTATGAAAGTCTTAAATAATGAAGTCAGCCTTGAGACATTTGTTCCACGTTACAGTAATCAGGCGATTCAATTTACCGGTGAAGATATGGGCAGTGACCGTATGATGATGATTATCCTGCTTTATATTGTAATTGCAATTCTTGCCTTTGTATTTGGAATTACAATCAGTAATACGATACATAAAGAGTCTACAGTAATCGGAACATTAAGGGCTTCGGGTTATACCAGGAGGGAACTGATTCTTCACTATATGACTGCACCGATGTTGGTTACATTTGCGGGAGCGGTGGTCGGAAATATTTTAGGTTATACGGTTCTGAAAAATGTCTGCGCAGGAATGTATTATGGAAGCTACAGTCTGCCGACTTATGTGACATTATGGAATGGTGAAGCCTTTGTGATGACGACAATTGTACCGGTTTTTTTGATGGCAGTGATTAATTTCTTCCTATTAAAAAGAACATTATCGTTGTCCCCACTCAAATTTTTAAGAAGGGATTTAAAGAAAAGAAAACAAAAATATACACTACCGTTGAGTGCCAGGATTCCATTTTTCTCAAGATTCCGGCTTCGTGTGATTTTCCAGAATGTCAGCAATTATGTTGTGCTTACAGTCGGAATTCTATTTGCAAACCTGCTTTTGATGTTTGGGTTGATGCTTCCGCAGATCTTAAATCATTATCAGACGGAAATCGAAAAGAATCTGTTGTGCAATTATCAGTATATTTTAAATATACCGTTAAATGCGATGAATGAAGAACATAAACTGGAAAGCCTGATGAATTTAATGTATTTTGAATATCAAGTTCAGACGGACAATGAAGATGCAGAAAAATTTAGTGCGTATTCTTTAAAGACTTTGGATAGTGAGTATAAAACCGATGAAATTATGCTCTATGGAGTAAAATCGGACAGCTGTTACATTCCACTTGAAGATACAGCTGGGGATGAAGTACTGATTTCCAAAGCGTATTCTGATAAGTATAAAGTGAAAAAAGGCGATGTGATAACATTAAGAGAAAGCTATGAAGATACGGAGTACGAATTTATAGTAGGCGGAATTTATAATTATGAGGGCAGTTTATGCGTATTTATGCCAATCGAGCAGTTGAATCGGACCTTTGACTTGGGAAATGATTATTTCAGCGGATATTTATCAGACAGTGAAATTACAGATATTGATGAAAAATATATTTCGTCTGTGATTGATTTGGAAAGTTTAACAAAGATTTCAAGACAGCTTACTGTATCAATGGGCAGCATGATGTATATGGTGGATGGTTTTGCGATTGTCATCTTTATGGTTGTCATCTATCTGCTTTCTAAGATTGTCATTGAGAAAAATGCGCAGTCGATTTCAATGGCAAAAATTTTAGGTTACAGCAATGCAGAGATTGCGAGACTTTACATTATACCAACTTCGATTGTAACGGCACTGCTTCTGATTATCACGCTTCCGCTGGAAAAAAGTTTGATGGAAATCATTTTTTATCAGATGATGATGACAAGTATGAGCGGATGGATTCCATTTTATGTAAGTCCGACACTGTTTCCGGAAATGTTTGCAATCGGAATTTTAACTTACGCAGTAGTTGCGGTCATCGAATATCGAAAAGTGCGAAAGATTCCGATGGAAGAAGCCTTGAAAAATGTAGAGTGAAAGGTGGGAGAAAAAGTGGAAAAGAAAATAGGAAATGCATTGTGGAAAAAATCTCTTGGAATTGGGACGGCTGTGGTTCTGGGATTGACTGCCTGCGGTGTGGATAACTCTTCTGATAAGGAAAATGTGGATAAAACCTCTGAAAATACACAGGGGGAAACAAAGTCTCAAAAGGATAATGATACAAAAGAACAAAGCAGTGAGAAGCAGTCCGATGAAGAAAAAGATAAAACAGAAACGGTATATGCAAAGGCAGACGCAGATGGAACCGTAAATGAGGTTACCGTAAATACAGTTTTAAAAAATAAAAATGAGAAGAAGATTCAGGATTATTCGAATCTGACCGATATCAAAAATATAAAAGGGGACGAAGAATATACCAGACAATCGGATGGAACAATTCTCTGGGACAATCAGGGAGAAGACATTGAATATGAAGGAAAGAGCAGTGAACAGCTTCCGGTAACGGTTCAAATCAGATATTTTCTGGATGATAAAGAAGTCAGTCCAAAAGAGCTGGCAGGAAAAAGCGGCTCACTTAAGATTCGTTTTGATTATGAAAATCATACCAAAGAAGAGACGAATGTAAATGGAAAAAAAGTGGAACTTCCTGTTCCGTTTGCAGCGATTTCTGCCCTGCTTTTATCTGAGGATAATGCAACAAATATCGAAGTAAAAAATGGAAAAGTTATTTCATTGGATGGACAGAATTTGATTATTGGTTATGCCTGCCCCGGACTTGCCAAAAACCTGAATCTCTCCGATTCTGAGCTGACGAAAGATATTGAGCTTCCGGAATACGTGGAAGTGACAGCGGATGTAACGGATTTTGAACTGGATTTTACAGCGACGGTATTTTCTTCTGGACTTTTGAGTGATTTAGATGAAGAGAATCTCGATGATTTGGATGAAACTTCCGATAACATGGATAAAATTCAAGAGGCTTCAGGAAAATTAAAAGACGGCAGTGGCAAGCTTTTAGATGGAATGAAAACCTATGATGAGTATATGAAGCAGTATCTAAGCGGAGTTGACTCTTTAAAAGAAGGAGTGGATGCCTTAAAGAGTGGAATACAGGTATTAAATGAAAACAAGACGGCGCTTGGAAGCGGAGCGCAGGCATTAACAGACGGATTGTGCCAATTTTCAAACGGCTTGTCAGCGATTTCATTCGGAAATGTTTCCGGTCAGAGTGGGGTTGATTTTAGCGGAGTAGAAAATGCAATGGTCGCATTAGTTGCAGATGGTCAGAAATTAAATACAGCCCTGACCCAATTACAGACTCAGCTTCAAACGGTTGAAAACTTTGTGACAGAGGCAGTGACTTATCAGACAACGGTTCAAAACAATGTTGAGGCTGTAAAAAATACATTGGGAGCGATTGACTGGGATGCAATTGAAAATGATGCAAAGGCGCAGAGGGAAGCACAGATAGATTCAGCAGTAGAGGCAGCTCTTAATGAGACGATGCAGGAAACTTCTTTAAGTGAAGAAGAACAGGAAATTTTAAAAGAGGGATTAAAGAGCAGTCTGGAAACCCAGTTAAAGGAAAACGATAAAGATACCGAGCTGACAAAAGAAGCCAGAGAAAAAACGGAAGAGGCAGTACAGATCTTACTTTCAATTCCGGCGCTTGATATTCCGGATTTAAGCGTGGATATCAGTGCCCTTCCTGCGATTTTGACGGATATGCAGGCTCAGATGCAGGCACTTGGAGAAGCAGCGGAATTGCTTGGAGGCCTTCCGGAACAGATGCAGACCTTGCAGGAAGGAATGGAGACGATTCAAAATGCAGCCGAGCAGCTTGCCAAAGGTAGCAGTCAGTTAAACACCGGAATCAGTGCATTTTCAGATGGAATCGGTCAGCTCTACGTGGGCGGTCAGAGTTTAAGTGAAGGAACAGACCAGTTAAGCAGTGCCGGAAGTGCTCTCGACAGTGGTTATCAGGCATTGATAGATGGGATGGAAGCTTTAGATGAAGGATTTGCAGAGTTTGATAAAGAAGCCATTCAGAAATTAACCGACCTTGCAGGTGATGACCTGACAAATTTGACAACAAAGATACGAGGTCTTAAAAAAGTAGATGCCGAGTACCAGAACTTTGGAGGGATTTACGAAGGGCAGAGCGGAAGTGTACGGTTTATTATCGAGACAGAGGAGATAAAAAAATAGAAATGTAGAATACGCTCCTGTTTAAGGGTAAGACAGGGGTGTATTTTTTTTGTTTTATTTAAGAAGTTTTATGATTTTACAATTAAGAAAAAAACTCAGAGTAAGATTTTTTGTTCTAATTTCGACAGAATCTGACAATCTATTTTGTTGACAAAATAATGGCAAAAAGTTAGAATTAAGCTAGGATGTCTTAAGTATAAAGAGATTAACGAAAGTAAGTAAGCAGGAAAGGGAAGTGCGAATACTCGCTTAGTTTAGTAACTATATTTTGTATTTAAGATATGGCTGCAAAAGTACGGCATTAGGGAGTGGCTGTAGTTTGACAAATAGGGAGAAATCCTATAAAAAGGGGTGTATAAGGATGAGTAAGGAATTACCGGTTTTAAAGGTGACGATGTTAGGACGTTTCTCTGTGAGCTGGGGAGAAAAAGACATTGCATTTAAGAGAACAACGTCAACGAAAGCATTGCAGCTGTTTCAGATACTATTGTATACAAAAGAAACAGGAATTCAAAGAACTCGTTTGCTGGATTATCTTTATAGCAGAGATGAACTGGCAGATATGGCAAACAATTTAAGGGTAACTTCACACAGACTGAAAAAAATGCTTGTAGATGCAGGACTGCCTGAGTATGATTACATACAAATTAAAAAGGGAGTCTATAAGTGGAACAGTCCGATGGAAGTTGAGGTGGATGCCTTAGAATTAAAAAAGCTCATTGAAAAGTCAGAAGAGACAGAGGATATCCGGACAAAAATGGAACTGCTGACAAAAGCCTGCCGGATTTATAAAGGAGAATTTCTTCCGGAACTTTCGGGAGAGGACTGGGCACTGCTTGAAAGTGTAGAATATAAAAAAGTTTATGAAAAAGCACTGAAAGAAGTATGTGAGTATAAAAAGGCACAGAAAGAGTACCAAAGTGTGTTGGAACTTTCTAAATCAGCGTCTGAAATTTATCCATTTGATGAATGGCAGTCTGTGATGATGGAAGCGCTGGTTGCTATGAATCGATACAAAGAAGCCATTCAGATTTATGAAGATACGGCAAAATTTTTCTTTGCAGAATTGGGTATCAGTCCATCTGAAAAAATGATGGAGCAGTTTAAAGAAATGAGCGAACGGGTCAGTTACAAACCGCAGGTATTAAAGGATATTCGTGGCGGTTTAAAAGAAAAATATGAAGAAAAAGGTGCGTATTACTGTAGTCTGCCAAGTTTCCGTGATACCTATCGTCTGGTGACCCGTATTATCGAAAGAAATGGTCAGTCTGTTTATTTGATGTTGGTAACGTTAACAGACGGAAAAGGACGCCCATTAGAAAACAAAGAGCGTTTAAAGGTGTTATCTGAAGAGTTGGATCATACAATTAAATGTTCACTGCGTAAAGGCGACTCTTATACCAGATACAGCCCGAATCAGTTTTTGATTTTACTGGTAGGGACGAAACAGGAAAATTGTCCTCAGATTTATGATAGAATTACAAAATATTTCAGCCGTGAGCATAAAACATGGGCACAGTATTTAGAATATTATGTCTCATCTATTGTGGATGTTGAACAGAAAAAATCAAAGATTACCTTCAACGGGCAGAATGACCTTTGAAGGTTAAGAGGTAAAGGTGTGGTGTATGAAAATATGAGAAGCGGACAAAATATAGGACGAATAAAGGCGGCACCTAATCTTGTAAATATATGTGTAGACGAAATTGCGCAGGAAGAAATGAAAGGACGTCTTTATCATTGTTATAAAAAAGAGGCGACGAATTTTAAAAATGTCGTTGAGCTTTTGGATGAGATGGAAAAACTGTATGATAAACTTCATTTTCCGGAAGCATCAACAAAGAGCAGGTCTTTTTTGAAAGAAAAAGCTCCACAGCAAAGAGAAACAATTCCTAAAGCTGTTGAACCTAAAGATGTATTAGAACAAAAAGGCACAAAGGGAACATTTCTGGTGTGCGTTCAGTATCGACAGAATGCAACCTGGCAGGGCGAAATTGTTTTAATGGAATCAGAAGAAAGTTATGAGTTTTCCAGTGCACTGGATTTGGTTAAAATTATCAACAATACTTCAAGTTTTTAAGGTACGAAAGAAAAAAACATTACCAGCAGATGTATGGTAATGTTTTTTTATGGAAAAATTTAATAAAAAAATAAGGTGTAATGCTTTTTGTAATGGGCAATACGCTATAATAACCGCATAGTAAAAAAACATAGAATATTTAATGATTTAATTTGAGAAAAGAAAGGAGGCGAAGATATTGTGGCTAAGAAAAAACAGACCAAAACATTTATCGTAAAGATTAATGAATGTCAGAACTCAACCTGGCAGGGAAGTGTATTATGGGCAGAAACAAAACAGGAACAATATTTTCGCAGTGCCTTAGAATTATTGAAGTTAATAGATGGTGCAGTAACTGAAGACGAGGATGAGATAGTAGAAGGAGGAAGCCATGAAAAGTGAGAAAAGTAAAAAAATTCTGGCGTTTGTGCTTTGCATGGTTCTGATGCTGACAACCAGCATGTCTACTATGGCAGAAGGTGGTCTGATAGGTGAAACCTCTTCTGAATCCATGGCAAGTCAGGAACCTGAAACACAAAGTACAGAAACAACGACAACGGAAGAGACGCAGGCAGAAGAAATTAACGAAGAGCTAAGTACATCGAAAGAAACAGTACCGGAAGTGGAAAAAGAAACAGTTGCAGAAGAGACTATTTCTGAAGAAACTGTTTCTAAAGAAGGTGTACAGTCTGAAGCAACTGAAATCAGACATGAATTTCAGGATGAAAACGGAAACGTGCTTACAAGCGTTATCGCAAATCTTCCGGAAGGTGCATTTGAAGCAGTCACCTCAGATATTGTGATGGAAGTAAAAGAACTGGATGCCGAAACTCAGGAACATGTAAAAGCGTTAATCGGAAAAAATCTTCCGGAAACAGAAAAGCTTGGAAATTATCAGTTTTATGAAATTAATTTTAAAGTAAACGGTGAAAATCAGAATCCAAACAAACCGGTTACCATTACAATTGAAGAAAACAATACCAATATTCAGACAGAAGATACGAAGAAAGTAAATGTTTTCTATCTGGACAAAGCAACCGAAGAAAATAAAAAAGAATCCGATGAAATTTTAAATATAACATCAAAAACGGACTTAGAGGAAGCTCTGAAAGCGGAAGGAAAGAGTATAGATAATATTGATGAATATATCTATTCCGATGTTAGCTTGAATCAGGAAAAAAATGCAGTTAATAAGGTGCTATTAAAAGCTGAAAAGTCCGGAGTTTATGGATGTTATGTAAAAGAAACGGCTGAGGCAGAAGAAAGTATAGTTGAAGAGCCGAAAGAAGAAATTAAAGAGGAAGTAAAAGAAGAGGCAAAAGAAGAGACAAAAACAGAAAAGACAGCAAAAGCTGAAACTGAAATAAAAGAAACCAAACCTATACTTACATACGAAGATGAAGAGGTAACAATTAATATTACAGAGGAAAAAGAAGGTGCAATTCCAGAAGGAACAACCTTAAGTGTAACATCGGTTCAAAAAGATACGACAGAATATACTGAGGTAGAGGAAAAATTAAATCAGAAGGCAGAGGACGAAGAGTACTCTATAGCAGGATTTCTGGCTTATGACATTACACTCACAGATAAAGATGGAAATAAAATTGAGCCGGATGGAAATGTCAAGGTTACGATGAAGTATAAAAAAGGAGTATCACCGGAAGATGTTGATACAGAAAAATCAGATCTTGATGTTACAGTTATTCATCTTGAAGAAGATAAGAATGGAGCAGTAAAACAGGTTGTCGATATGGTGGCTGATGAAAAGAAAGAAGCAAACATACAGACAACCAGTGGAACAAAAGTTACAAAGGCAGAATTTATAACAGATAGTTTTTCTAATTACGTGTTAGCCTGGTATGCTTACGATAAAGAATCCGGGTTGGATAAAGTTGAAACAGTCAGTCATACTCAAGCTGGTATTACAATGCGAATGATTGATATGGAAGGTAAGGATTCTAACAAATATAAGATAAAAGCTTTGGATAGTAGTACCTGGATAGATTTAGGAGGAGGCTATTGTGCCGGAACGTGGAATAATGGAAACTGGCAGAATAATAACAATCAGTCAGGAAGTATTAAAAAAGGTCTTTTAAAAAATGTGTTAGGCACAGATGGCTATCCAATTACAACAGGAAGAAATACCTGTATTACAGGTCAGAATTCTACGGGTTCAGCAATTCCCGGAACTGCTAATGAAAGTTTGGCGAGTCTTTTTAGCGGAGGAACGGAAGTAGATCATTTATTCCGAAAAGATATCTATAACAGCACAGGTTATTATGAATACAGTAGTTTTCAGAATTATGCATATTTAGGAAACAATACAAATTTTACCGTATACAATGCACTGGGTACACCAAGTAATGAAAATCAGTATTATTATAAACGTGGAAACTTTATGCCGTATAACACAATTAATAGTCAAAACGTATCAACTAATAAAAATGAATATGATGAAAATGGTAGTGTTTTATCAGATTCAGATAGTGCAAAAGGAAAAACACTTTATAAAACAAATGGAAATAATTATTACTTTGGGATGTATATGGGCGCAAGTTTTTTTCAGCCAAAAGATGGTAAAATAGCTTCTAAACAGGTTAGTGGTCAAAAAGACCCGATGATATATGAATTCAATGGGGATGATGACTTATGGATTTATATCGACGACGTCTTGGTGCTTGATATTGGTGGTGTTCATGATGCTCACTCCGGCAGTATTAATTTTAATACAGGAGAGGTAAGCTGGTATGATTGTATTAAAGGTGGTACACCAAAAAAATATAAAACAACGATTAAAAAACTTTTCGAAGATGCTGAAAAGCTTCCGAATGGAAATAAGTGGACGAGTAAAACCAGTGATAAAGAAATAGAAGCATGTTTTGATGGCGACACATTGAAAGATTATACTCTCCATTCCTTTAAAATGTTCTACATGGAACGTGGTGCAGGTGCATCTAATCTTCACATGAAATTTAATCTTCAGGTTATTCCGGAAGGTCAGGTGGAAGTTAGAAAAGAACTGGAAAACACAGATAAAGAAAAATACAGCAATGTAAAATTTGCTTTCCAGGTCTATGCACAGAAAATTAAATCAACAGATCCAAAAGGAAATGAAACGTATTACGATGACGAGTATGAATTATTAGACAGTGCAACGTATAAAGATTCAACAGAAAAAGTTAAGTTCCAGGATGTAACATTTGATGATACGACATATAAAAAGGTATTTTATCTAAAACCAGATGAGTCAGCAATATTTAGCGGACTGAAAGCTAACCGAAAGTATTATGTAATAGAGGTTGGAGTGAATGCTCAGCAATATGATAAGGTTATTATTAATGGCGTTGAGTATAAAGCATTTGATGAAAATGCACAGCTTAGTGGAACGATTTCGGATGTTAAAACAGATAAAAAGACAGTAGAAGCAAGACCGACAGTAGTTTGTGTAAATAATTGTTCTGCATATAACAGCCGTGAACTTCGGATTACAAAGCAGATGAGAGATGGACAGGTAACAAACGATACCTTTTCATTTAAGATTCAACTATCTAATAATGAGGCTAATCAAACGTTAGTGCCTTATACAAAGGGTGATTACTATCTTAAAGATGGGGAAGGAAATTATTATTACTACAAAGATGGAGAATTGGAATCAAATGGCAGTAAGAGTGTTGTTTGTGGCAAAACAGATGCAAATGGAGTTGTTACTGGAGTACCGGCAGGTTATACAGTGATTGTTACACAGATTCTTTCTGAAACAAGTTTTCTGGTAGAAGAAGTGAATCTGGATAAAACAAGATATTTAGAGCCTGAAAAATCTGTCAGCAATTGTGAAAAGTCGGACATTAAAACAGCAGACGAAAAAGTAGAAGAGCAAAGAGTTGCAGATGGAAAAATAGAATTGAAAAAAGATGCTCAAGTAACAATTGCAAACAAAATAAAAGAATTGGATGAGCCGGATGCTCCATTTATTGAGGTGACTAAGAGATTTAATGGTTTAACAAAAGTGCAGATCAGAGAACTGGCAAAAGCAAATCCTGCGTATCAGATAACCGTAACAAATGGAAGTGATACAAGAACGCTTACAATGGATGCAGATAAGCTGGACGAAAATCTGACAGGGAAAGATACAACCTGGGTTTACACCTGGAAGCTGGAAGGTTGTTCAACAGGAACTTACAGAGTTGTCGAGTCTAATTATAAAAAAGATGGATATCAGGTAACGCCATCAATTAATGGTTCAAATGGAGACAGTGCAGATGTGACAGTTAAGCAGGCGACAATTGAATATACTTCAACTTGGAGGGAAACAACATGTTCCGCACAGGATTATCCAGTTGGAAAAGTAAATTTAATTGTTGCGAAATTAACCTCAAATGAAGGATATTTTGTTTGGACCAGACAGCCGGCAAGTATCAAAGCAAGAATGGCAATTGTTGATTTGATTTCCAGCAAAAAAGGAATAAAATTTTCACCAAAAGCAGTTTTAGAGAATTGTTATTTCTTTAGTGGAGTGGATAAAATTAGTTCCACATTGACATTCCGAGACGGAGAGATTACTTACGACGGTGAAAACATTATGCACTTTGATAAATCAAAACAATGGGCAATGTTTGCAACAGGTAATTATACAGTGACAGACGGTCAGGATGCAGAAGTAGAACTTACGAATACCTATCAGGAAGAAACAGCAGACCTTGATTTGATGAAAGTCTCAGAAAATAATACAGACTTAAAATTAGATGGAGCAGAATTCCAGCTGTATAAGAAAGATGGTAACGCTTATCAAAAATTGGGAGATGTTTTAACCGTTAAAAATGGAGCAAATGAGATAGAACTCAAAGGGTTAGAACCGGGAGAATATTATCTTGAAGAAACAAAAGCTCCAACAGGTTACTTGCCTTTAGGCAATAAAATTTACTTCAAGCAGGAAAAGGGTGAGGTTATTTTAACCGATATGGCAGGTAATCCACTTACTCAGGAACCGGATATGTGGTTTTTAACCACGGATGAGAAGAACGTATTAACAATCAAGAATCAGGTGGTATACGAACTTCCAAGTACCGGCGGTTCTGGTATCTATCGATATACGATTGGAGGCGCATTGCTTATGATGGCTGCGGCACTAATCTTATATAAAAACAAATTCAAGGAGGTGCTGAATAAATAACAAAATGAGATTATGGTTTCAGCGACTTCCAAATCGCAAAAGTAAAGGGGAAACCAAGTAACAAAAGAAACTAATAATTAAGTAAGGGAAATCCTAAAAAGAAAAGGAGAGAGAGTATGAGTAAACTTAAAAAAATGTTATCAATGGTATTGGCAATGGTAATGGTACTCGCTATGAGTATTCCGACATTTGCAGCGAATGGAAAAACCGAAGGAAATGCAGCAACAGGAACAGCATCCGATAAAGGAACAATTACAGTAAGTGGCGTAGAAGAAACTGGCGTTACAGTAAAAGCTTACCAGATTATCAAAGCAAAATATGAGAATGGTGGAAAGTTCTCAGGATATGAATCTTTATATCCAACTATTATTACAGATGTAACTGCTGATGATATTACTGTAGACTCAGCTCAGCTCGCTGACATTATTGATGCAACAAAAGTTGCAGGTACAGAATATGCTATGACTTCTACAGATGGAACCACTTATACAGCAGAAGTTCCTGTAGGTTCTTATTTAGTTGTTATCTCAGGTGCTGAAAATAAAATTTATAACCCATTGGTAGTTTCTGTAGTATACAAAAACAAAGATGGAAAAACAGCAATGGATTTCAACGAAGTAGATGTTACAGATACAGCAAATGCATGGGCTAAAGTAAGTGATACTCCTGATTTAGACAAAGAAATCGTTGAAGGCGAAAACAAAGTTAAGGGTAACACAGTAAACATTGGTGATACAGTAAATTATGAACTTTCAACAACAATTCCTTACTACGGTGGAAATTATCCGAAGTTCAACATCGTGGATAAATTAAACGGATTAACTTATACAGAAAACAGCCTTAAAGTTACAGCAGACGGTAAAGAATTAACAGCAGGAACAGATTACACATTAACAGTAAATGAAGCAAAGAATGAAATTACAGTTGATTTTGTTGTAAATGGTGCATATACACTGAATCAGTATCAGAGCAAAGCATTAGTTGTAACTTATGCAGCAACAGTAAATCAGGATGCAGCATTAAATGGTGTAGCAAATGTCAACGACGCTACTTTAAACTTTACAAAAGACTCTAAAGTAGATGGCAAAGATGGTTCTTCTAACGACAAAACTTATACTTACACATTTGATATTGACGGAACAGCAGATGGTTCTTTAACAAATGAACTCATCACAAAAGTTGGAACAACTTCCAGCGAACAGAAAGTAAAACTTGCCGGCGCAGAATTTACTTTATACACAGATGCCGATCTTGAAACTGTATATGGAACAGCATATCCGGAAAACAAACAGTTTAATGGTGTTGTAGTAACAGATGCAAATGGCCAGATGACCATGACAGGTCTTAAAGCCGGTACTTATTACTTAAAAGAAACAAAAGCTCCTAACGGATACACATTAAATGATACCGTATACACAATCGTAATTGATGCTACAATCGACGAAACAACAGGTAAATTAACAGCTTGGTCTATTTCTGTAAATGGTGCTACTATTTCCGGCGACGACCATACTGTAAGATCTACTTTCACAGTAACTGATGATAAACCGGCAATCGGAACAGTTGAAAAAATTGAAATCGTCAACACCAAGATTTCCAACTTACCATCCACAGGTGGTATCGGTACTACAATCTTCACAATCGGTGGTTGTGTAGTTATGATTGCAGCAGCAGGTTTATTCTTCGCAACTCGCAAAAAATCTGCTAAATAATGAAATAGAAGAAATAGAATAAGTAACAATTGAAATGCCTATTTTGTGAAAAAACCAGGGCGGCTCGCCCGCCTTGGTTTTTCATTTCACAGAAAATTGAAACCTGACAAAAAATACAACAATAAGGAGAGCCCGGATGAAGAAAAAAGTTACTACGATATTGATTATAATTATATTTTTAGCCGGTTTGTCCTTGCTGTTGTATCCCTTGGTTGCAAATCAGTGGAACAATCACAGGCAGAAGCAGCTGATATCCGGTTATGAAGAAGTTGTTGCGCAGAAAGAAAAAGATGGAGAAATTAATTATGAGCAGGAATGGGAAAATGCCGATGCATATAATGATTCTCTTCAGCCATCTGTCCTTCCGGATTCTTTTGCAGTCGCAGAGGCTTCCGATGGAGAAAATTCTAATTATTTTTCTTGTTTGAACCTTGGTGGTGATGGTATGATGGGATATATAGAAGTGCCTAAGATTAATATTAAAATTCCCATCTATCATACGACAGAAGACGAGGTGCTTCAGAAAGCAGCCGGTCATCTTGAAGGAAGTTCACTTCCGGTTGGAGGCAAAGGAACACATGCAGTAATTTCTGCACACAGAGGACTTCCGAGTGCTACACTTTTTACAGACCTTGATAAACTCGAAGAGGGAGACCATTTTCTTCTCTATATATTAGATGACGTGCTTTGCTATGAAGTAGATAAAATTTCAGTCGTTGAACCAAAAGAAACGGACGATTTAGCAGTAGAGGAAGAGAAAGATTTGGTAACACTTCTTACCTGTACTCCTTATGGAGTGAACAGCCACAGACTTCTGGTTCGAGGACACAGAGTAGATTACAAGACAGCCGATATAGAAGAGGCGTCCACACCACTTGGAGGAGTCAGTCTCCATACTAATTATGGGTTGTGGATAGTTATCGGACTGGCAGTAACAGGAGGCTTTATCCTTATACTTTATTGTTATGATAAGAAGAGAAAATCAAAGGAACAGTAGGGATGTATTATGAAGAGAAAAATTTCAGGTATTTTGTTTGGCTTAATGTTCCTGCTGGGATTTGCAATCTTGATTTATCCGACAGTTTCTAACCAGTGGAATACATACCGGCAGAATCAATTGATTTCATCTTATGAAGAGTTAATCGGAAAGATGGCAGAAGAGGATTTTACAAAGGAATGGGAAAAAGCGAATGCTTTTAATGATACGATTATCCATAACAATATATTTGGTGATGTTTTTGGAGAAAATGGAGACGATATTAAAAATACCGAATACTGGCAGATCTTAAATGTGGGAAATGACGGTGTCATGGGATATGTATCCATTCCAAAGATTAATGTAAAGCTGTCCATTTATCATGGAACAGCGGATGATGTGCTTCAGACAGGAATCGGTCACTTAAATGGAACCAAGCTTCCAATCGGTGGGGAGAGCACACACAGCGTACTGGCAGCGCACAGGGGTCTGCCGAGTGCCAGATTGTTTACGGATATTGACCAGTTAGAACGTGGAGACATGTTTTACATTCACGTTTTGGATGAAACGCTTGCTTATCAGGTTGACCAGATTTTAGATATGGTGGATAAGGATGACAATGAGACGCTTCAAAAGGCTCTCCAGATTGAAGAGGGTCAGGATTATGTAACGCTATTTACCTGTACACCGTACGGTGTAAACTCTCACAGACTTTTAGTCCGTGGCACAAGAGTACCGTATAACGGAGAGGAAGAGATAGAATCTACAGCCGCAGAATCCATGTTGAAATCAATTCAGAATTACTACATGATTTATCTGATACTTGGATTATCGGTAACTTTACTTGTAATACTTTTGATGAAGTTCCTGATTAAACCTGGAAAGAAGAAACACAAAAAAGAATAAAAAAGAATAAGAAAGAACAAGAAAGACTTTTCAGTACAGGATAGTTACTTATCTGTTATCAGAGGGGAGGAAATGTGAAAATGAAGAAAAAACTAAAAAAAGGAAGCGCATTGGCTCTGGCTCTGGTGTTGACACTTTCCACCGTAGTAATGTCCAAAGTTCAGGCTGCTATCAGTATTGAAACTGACCGGCAGTGTTCTGTGAAATTTGAGCTGGATGCGGTTTATCCGGAACTTTCAGGGGAGAATATGACAATTCCGGTTCGCATGTATAAGGTAGCAGATGTGAATCAATATGGAGAGTATCAGGCCTTAGTCGGATTTGAGGAATTGAAGCTGGATTCCATCAGCAGTAAGACAACAGCACAAGAATGGGAAGAGAAAGCCAAGAGTGCAGTGAAGGCAGTAGAAGAAAACCAGACAGAGGCAACAGCTTCTGATAATCTGATTGGAGGCAAGGGCAGTGTAGATGGGCTTTCAGTCGGAATGTATCTGGTAGAGGCAGAAGAAGTGCAGTCTCCATATTATACTTACAGTTTTACACCGTATCTGATTTCCCTGCCGAATAATCAGTATTATGTAACCGGAAGCGACGAGTGGCTTTATGATACATCAACAGGATTAAAACCAGACCAACAGAAACGATATGGTGACCTTGAAATCGATAAAACTTTAACTTCTTATAATGAGACAATGAAAGGTGCTTCGTTTGTATTTGATATTGAAGCAGAAGTAAATGGAGAAATCGTTTACAGTGATGTAGTTTCCATGGTATTTGATGGAACAGGCACAAAGAGTGTTGTGATAAAAGAACTTCCGGCGGGCGCAAATATAACGGTAACCGAAGTTTACAGTGGTTCGAGTTATGAGGCAACAGGAGAGGCAGAGCAGACCACTCAAATCGTAGCGGATGAAATGGTTTCCACAGCATTTGAAAATCAGTATGATGGTAAATTAAACGGAGGTTCAAGTGTTGTCAATCATTTTGAATTTACTCCAAATGAGGAAACAGCAGATGACCAGAACCAGTCAGCCGAAGATGGTGTCTGGGACTGGGAACAGCAAACGGACAGTACACAGGCACAGGAATAAGGGGAGGGGTTAAGCAATGAAGAAAAAGTTGAATAAGAAAACGCTTTGTCTGACTGCTGCTGCTCTTACACTTACCGCAGGGCTTTCTGTAGGAAGTGCCATGGCTTACTTTACCACTTATGTGACAGCACAGGGTGGACAGGAATTAAGTCTTGGATTTACCGAGGTTATTCCGGATGAAGAGGTCAGTGATTGGACGAAGCATATCAAAATTGAAAATACCGGTGATTACGAATGTTATGTAAGAGTAAAAGTATTTGCCGGAAGCCAGTATCAGGAAGGACTGGTCTACTCCGATGAGAGTGGAAAATGGACGCCGGGAGATGACGGATATTATTACTATTCTGATGTTATAGCACCTGGGGCAAAGAGCGAAGAATTATTGGTAAAAATCAGTAACATGAACCTTCCAAAAGATTTTAATGTAATTGTTGTTTCAGAATGTACACCTGTTATCTTAGACGCAGAGGGAAATCCAGGTGCAGACTGGACAAAGAAAGCAGATGTTGCGCAGACTGAGGAGGTGGGTGAGTAATGAAAAAGAAGAAAAAATCCTTTTCTGTAAAGCCCGTTTTCCTGTTTGCGGTGGCCGGACTTTTAATTCTTGGCAGTACCGTGGGAAGTACAAGAGCGGCACTGACTTATTACAGTGAGAATTATGCAGTGCAGGCAGAGGTTTCCAAGATTGGTGTCAGCCTTCTAGAAAATGGTGAAATAATCAGTAAGAGAGATTACGACAAGGATAATCAGTGGATGGAAGAACATGGAGAACTTCTTAAAAATCTGGTTGGAAAAGATGAGAAATTTGCGCTTGGAAAAGCTTACGACGAAGCCTTAACCGTACAAAACAGCGGCTCGATTGATACATTTGTAAGGGTCATTCTTACAAAGAGCTGGACTGACGCAGACGGAAATAAAAATACCAGACTTTCTCCGGATTTGATTGATTTAAACTTGCTCACAGACAATGGTTGGGTGATTGATGAGAGTGCAACAACAAGAGAACGTACCGTACTTTATTATATCAGGCTTTTGCCGGCAGGAGAAAGTACTCCGGCAATTAGTGATACATTAACAGTTGACCCTTCTATCGGAACAAAGGTAAAGGAACAGGTGGTTTCCGAAGAAGAGGGCAAGAAGACCATCAAAACCATTTATGAATACGATGGATATCATTTTACGATTGATGCAGAAGCCGATGCCGTACAGACCCACAATGCACAGGATGCAATCAAGAGTGCATGGGGGATTGATGTGACAGTCTCAGAAGACGGAAACAGTATCAGCTTACAGTAGCCACAGGAGGTGCACGATATGTTAAAAAAGAATATTTTGTGCCTGGTCATGGCGGCTGTTATGACATTTGGCACGGTAACAACTGCGAAAGCAGAAGAGATTACAAGCAGTAAAGACTGGATGGTAGATTTTAAGAATGATAAGTTAAACAGTAACTTTACCTCAAAGGAAATCGCAGAAGAAGTTTATGGAATGCTTCCTGGTGATACCATGAAAATTGGTGTGAAAATTAAAAACTCAGAGAGTATTCAGACAGACTGGTATATGTCCAATGAAATCCTAAAGAGTCTGGAAGATGAGAGTCAGGCGGAGAATGGAGCTTATACTTATAAACTTTCTTATAAAGATGTTTCCGGTGAAGAAACCGTACTTTATGACAGTGATACGGTAGGTGGAGAGGATAAGAAAAGCGGAGAAGAAGGTCTTCATCAGGCAACAAATTCCATGGAAGATTATTTCTATCTGGATCGTCTGGATAAGAATGAAACAGGAACAGTTGAATTAGAAGTCGGACTTGAGGGTGAAACCCAGGGAAATGCATATCAGAATACACTTGCAAAATTACAGTTAAATTTTGCAGTTGAAAAAGTTTCCAAAAAGACAAAAGTGGAAAAGGGTGAAAATAAAGTAGTCAAAAAGACAATGACCGGAAAATCTTCGACAATCCGAAAAACAGCGGTGACAAGTCCAAAGACCGGTGATACCATGCATGCATTATTGTTTAGTGCGATTGCACTGGTGAGTGGAATTGTGGTATTGATTATCGCGGTTTTAGCAGTAAAGAGACGTCGCGAGGATGAGAAAGGGGAGTGAGGACAGTGAAGAAGTTAAGACAGATTTTAACTTTTGTAGTGGCTTTCTGCATGATGTTTCAGTGTTCTCTGCTTTCTGTTTTCGCAGATGACGAATATACTTATACCGTTACATTCTATGCCGGAAATCAAGGTACATTTGCAGACGGAGCAGGTAAGATTGTGATGAGCAATCTAAAATACGGAGCTTTCGTATCTTTCGATGTACAGAAAGATGGTGTGGTAACGTTAAATAACAGCGATAAATATTATGTAAAAGGGCTTCGTAAGAGTGGACGTGATAACAGTGAAACCGATGAATTAGAAGCTTCGAGATACAGTGTTACGGTAAAAGGCGATGCCGATTATGTAGTTGCTTATGGAATCAAAGGAAATCAGGTTGCGTATACAGTCAATTATCAGGATGCAGATGGAAAGGAACTGCTTGCAAGCAATACCTATTATGGAAATGTGGGTGACAAACCGGTAGTTGCTTATCAGTATGTGGAAGGATATACTCCTCAGGCATTAGCGCTCACAAAGACGTTATCAGAAAATTCCGCAGAAAATGTATTTACCTTCCGTTATACTCCAATCGGTACAACGGTTGTAACGATTCCGGGAGAGACAACAACTGTAACAACAGTTGTTCCGGGAACAACAAATGTGGAAACAATTACAGTACCGGCTACGACATCCGCAGGAACAACAACAGGAACGACAACAGGAACGACTGGTACAGGCACAACGGGTACAGGTACAACCGGTACGGGCGCAACGGGTACAGGAGCTGGTACAACGACAGGAACCGGAACAGGCACAGATGCCGGTACAACGACTGATACGGACGCCGGAACGGCAGGAACAACAGATGCCGATACAACTACTGATACAGACGTAGGAACAGATAGTACTCAGGATACCCAGACAATTGAAGAAGACCAGACTCCACAGGGAACACAGGAGATTCAGGATTTAGACGAAGATGAGACTCCTCTTTCCAGAGACGCAGATATAAATCAGGGGAAAGTGAAAAAAGGCTTTCCTGTTGCAGCAGGTGTTGCGATTGGCATCTGTGGGGTTGCAGTACTTGCCGGAATGGGTGTATTATTAAAGAAATACATGGCTAAAAAGAAATAAGCACACAACATGACGAAAGGACTTATTGGTCTTGAATACAAAAAAAACAAAAAAAAGCCCAGTGGCTGCTGCGTGCAGTGCACTGGGCACTGCTTTATTAATTCTATTAATTGTAATCTGCCTGCCGCTTACCGTACCAAAAGCATTTCATTATCATGTTTATACAGTAATCAGTGGAAGTATGGAGCCGGCGATTCCAACAGGAAGTCTGGTTTATATTAAAGAGATGGAGCCAAAGGATGTTCAGGTAGATGATGTGATTGCATTTTATGGAACAAAGGATGCGGCTTCTATTATTACGCACCGCGTTGTGGAAAATCGTGTACTGATGGGTGAATTTATCACAAAAGGTGATGCTAATGCAACAAAAGATATGAACCCGGCGCCGTATGATAATTTTATTGGAAAGGTTGCTTATTCGATTCCAAAAGTCGGAGGGATTGCACTTGTGCTGACTGGAGTTTATGGGAAAATTCTGGCAGGAGGAGCAATTTTAGCAGCAGTGATTCTGCATGGAATTGCCTCTGTGATAAACTCGAAGCGGGAAAAAGAGGAGGATGAGGCAGAACACTTATCTGAAAAGAAAGAATAGAAAAGGTAAGGATGAAAATTAGGAAAAAGGATGCAGAGCGAAAAAGTCTGCATCCTTTTTTAAGTTAAGGATTAAGAATTGTACCTTATTTGCAAGTGTGTTATGATGGGAATAGCAAAAAGGCTAAGATAAAGGAGATAGAGTTAAAATGAATCGTATTGGAATTATCGGTGCTATGGAAGAAGAAGTAGCAATGTTAAAAGAGCAGATGAAGGATGTAACGGTAAAGGAAAAAGCTGCAATGGAATTTTTCCATGGAACATTAAATAAAAAAGAAGTTGTTGTGGTTCGTTCTGGAATCGGAAAAGTAAATGCCGGAATCTGTGTACAGATTTTAGCAGATGATTATCAGGTGGATGCAGTTATTAATACCGGAATCGCAGGTTCTTTAAAAGCAGAAATCAACATTGGAGATATTGTACTTTCCACAGACACGATGTATCATGACATGGATGCAACAGAATTTGGGTATCCGATTGGACAAGTTCCGCGTATGGATGTTCATGCTTTCCCGGCAGATGAAACTTTACGAAAACTGGCAAAGACAGCCTGCGAGAAAGTAAATCCGGAAATCAGTGTATTTGAGGGAAGAGTCGTAAGTGGTGACCAGTTTGTGGCAGATAAGGCTCTGAAAAATCAGATTATTGAGAGAACCAATGGCTGGTGTACAGAGATGGAAGGAACAGCAGTCGGACAGGCAGCGCATTTAAATAAAATACCATACCTGATTATCCGGGCGATTTCTGACAAAGCAGATGACAGCGCACAGGTGGATTATCCGACTTTTGAAAAACAGGCAATTTTACATTCTGTCAAACTGGTAGAGGAACTGCTTCTCATGCTGTAAAACTGAAATTTGAACGCAGATAAGCGGATTACGAATGTCCGCTTTGCCTGGTGGGTGTGACAAAATTCGAGGCATGGATGACTGAATTTGTCGTACGATTTTTGTTTTCAAACAGACAGCTCTGCTATATAATGGTCTCATAAAGATGCAGAAGAAGTGCATCGGACTAGGAGGGTTGTCTGTGGAATTGTTTTATTACGGAATCTGGCTTTTTGAGCTGGTAAGTATTATCACCATGCTGGTGGTTTACAAAAGCAACCGTGGAGTCTTAAAGGATTTACAGCAGATTCCAAAGGTCAAGAACAGATGGCTGCAGGCGTATCTGCAGGAATTTCAGAGGGATACGCAGAATCACATAACGATACACAATCCGTCGGTTTATATGGCAAGACGGCTGAGAGAACGAAAGATTGGGAAGATTTCCGTAAGAATGCTAAAGGGATTTTCCTGGACAGCTTTTGTTCTCTCTTTTTTTGTATCTGCAGTTGGCGTATGGCAGGTGAGAGGGACAGGCATTATGACACTTTCGTTTCCGTTTGTGAAAAGTTTCATGCCGGCTATGGAGGGGCTGATTGGAACAACTGTGGTGCTTGGTGCAGTAAATGGAATGCTGCGCCTGATTTTTTCTATTGCCTATCAGGAGGAGATGATAGAGACGAATCTGCTGGATTATATGGAAAATGAAAAGGATTCGGCAGGCAGAATTGTGAAGATAGAACCGCCCATTGCAAATGAGGCGAAAAAGGCTGCTGCAAAAAAAATGAGCAGGAAGGCGCGCAGTAAGGCGAGACAGCAGGAGCAGAAGCTCAGGGAAGAACTTTTACGAGCGCAGAAAGAGCGGGCAAGAAACGGAGGCAGGGAGAGTCCGTCTGCGGTACGGAGTCAGCAGCAGAAAATGGAACAGGTGGAAGCGAGGATTCGGGAAGCTGCGCTTACGGATGAACGCTATCGGCATCTTTTAGATGAAGAGGAGGAGAAGATTGTAAAAGATGTGATTAAAGAGTTTTTAAGTTAGAATAGATTTCATTTAGGAGAAAAGGGCAGGGGCATATCGAAAGCGATGTGTCCCTGTTTTTGGTCGTAAGAGAACTGGTCTGACTTTAATTAATAAATTATCTCTCTTCTAATGAATTGTCCTGAGTTAGCCCTCTTCAATTACTTCAATGGAGAGATAGTCAAAATCAAGTTCCTCAATGAAGTTATCCTGCGTAAAGCGGGTTTTTGAATGATGCTGAAAATCTGTGATGTTGGATTCGAGCCAGATTGGTTTTTCAAGGTCAAATTCCAGACAGATAAAATTGAGTCCGGAGAAAATTTTATGAGTTCTGCTTGAAGCTGATTCATCACAGATAACCGTGCTTTTTAAAATACGTGCGTCTTTATAGATACATCCCATTAATCGAAACATAGTAATTTTCCTTTCGTGCATAAGTGTTGGTGCGCTTTCTGTTTTTGCCAATTTCATAACATAATAACATAGATTTACATTGTTATCTTAAAATAGTATAAGAAAGAAAAAGATTTCTGTAAAGAAGAAAAAAATTGGAATTTTACAAGAAAAAAATGCGAAAACTTGCTTTGAAACAGGTCTTACCAATTGAAATTGTGCAATGTGCATATTTTGAAGAAGGGAAATTCGGCAGAATGACAATGGCGAAATTTTCGTTGGAGAGGCTAACTAAGACTTGTGATAATCTTTGTTTAATTGACCTATGGAAAAATGTGTGTGGTCAGTGGTATACTGATAGCAGTTGAAAACGAGACAAAAACGTTTAAAACAGCAGAACAAGCGTGGAAAACGAAACATAAGCGTGAAAACGTAACAATTAGGAGGAAGAGAACAATGGCAAGTTTATCATTACAGCATATTACAAAAAAATATCCAAATGGTTTTGAAGCAGTTAAAGATTTCAACCTTGAAATCGCAGATAAAGAATTCATCATCTTCGTAGGACCTTCAGGTTGTGGTAAATCTACAACACTTCGTATGATTGCAGGTCTGGAAGAAATTTCCGGTGGTACATTAAAAATCGGTGACAAAGTTGTAAACGATGTAGAACCAAAAGACAGAGATATCGCAATGGTATTCCAGAACTACGCTCTGTACCCACACATGACAGTATACGATAACATGGCATTTGGTCTGAAATTAAGAAAAGTACCAAAAGATCAGATTGATAAAATGGTTAAAGAAGCAGCTAAAATCCTTGACCTGGAAAAACTGTTAGATCGTAAACCGAAAGCTCTTTCCGGTGGTCAGAGACAGCGTGTTGCTATGGGACGTGCTATCGTGCGTGACCCTAAAGTATTCCTTATGGACGAACCTCTGTCAAACCTGGATGCTAAACTTCGTGTTCAGATGCGTACTGAGATTTCCAAACTTCATGAAAGATTAGGAGCAACAATTATCTACGTAACACATGACCAGACAGAAGCTATGACACTGGGTACAAGAATCGTAGTTATGAAAGATGGTGTTGTACAGCAGGTTGATACACCTAAGAATCTGTATGATAGCCCATGCAACCTGTTCGTTGCCGGATTCATTGGTTCTCCTCAGATGAACTTCTTAGATGCTGTTTGCCATGTAAAAGGTGAAGATGTTACACTTCAGATTGGTAAAACTACTCTGACTGTTCCGGCTTCTAAGAAAAAAGCATTAATCGACGGCGGATATGATGGAAAAACTGTTGTTCTTGGTATTCGTCCGGAACATGTATCTGACGAACAGATGGCTATCGCTTCTCATCCAGAAAGCGTAATCGAAGGTGACATTACTGTTTATGAATTACTTGGTGCTGAAGTTTACTTATACTTCGATATCGAAGGATTCCATCTGACAGCAAGAGTAAATCCTCGTACAACTGCCAGAACAGGCGATAAAGTTAAATTTGCTCTGGATATGGAAAAAATTCATGTATTTGATAAAGAAACAGAACTGGTTATCGCTAACTAATTGTTCGTTATTCACGATAATTCAAGCTGCTGCGGAATTTCCGCAGCAGTTTTTTTATCTACTTATAGAGCAGAAAACCCCATCCGCATTAGTCGGTTGGGGCAGTTCAAAAAACTGTTGGATTTCTTGCAAATTTTAGTAAAATAAGATATTATATAAAAAATAACGAAAAGTTTTTTTGTGATAATATGCATTTTGATGTGAACTACCACACGCTGAAAGGCATGTGGTTTTACGGCGACAGAAACTTATAAAAATACAGAGAAAAGAGGATACAATATGATATCAAGTCAGGTGATACAAAAGACACTGGATGAATTGAGAAGCATAACAAGAATTGATTTATGTGTGATGGACGTAGACGGCAAAGTAAATTCAACTACTTTTCCGATAGAAGATGAGGATTTTGGGGATATATCCAGTTTTGTGGAATCTATGGCAGATAGTCAGGTCATAAGGGGGTATCATTTCTTCAAAATTTATGATGGTCAGACTGTCGAATTTATATTGATTGCAAAAGGTGGAAACGAAGACACATACATGATTGGGCGTGTTGCAGTTGCGGAGATTCAGAATCTGATTGTGGCTTATAAAGAGCGTTTTGATAAATCAAACTTTATTCAGAATTTGATTCTTGACAATCTTCTTCTTGTGGATGTCTATAACAGAGCAAAAAAACTGCACATTCCGGTAGAAGCAAAACGTGTGGTTATTCTGGTTGAAATAAGAAACGAGAAAGATCAGGATGCGATTGAAATCCTGAAAAATATGTTTATTTCAAGAAGCAATGATTTTATTACAGCAATTGATGAGAAAAATATTATTATTGTGCGTAATCTGGAAGAGAGCGACGATTATGAATCCATCGAAGCGATTGCAAGAATGATTGTAGATATGCTCAATTCTGAGGCGATGGCAAAAGCGAGAGTTTCTTATGGAAATATCATCCATGAAATTAAAGATGTATCCCGCTCTTACAAAGAGGCAAAGATGGCACTTGATGTAGGAAAAATTTTCTATGTGGAAAAAAATATTGTAGGTTACAATAATCTTGGAATCGGTCGTCTGATTTATCAGCTTCCAATGCCTCTGTGCGAAATGTTCATGAAAGAAGTATTTGGTGGAAAGCTTCCGGAATCTTTGGATGATGAAACTTTAAATACCATTAATAAATTCTTTGATAATAACTTAAATATTTCCGAGACATCAAGACAGCTCTTCCTGCACAGAAATACTCTTGTGTACCGTTTAGAGAAAATCCAGAAAAGCACCGGACTTGATATCCGTGTATTTGATGACGCATTGACCTTTAAGATTGCGCTTATGGTTTCCAGTTACATGGATTTTATGAACAATCAGGACTGATATAGTTTCCTGATTTAAGCAAGAAGCTCGGTTACTTGCAGCCGAGTGGTTCATGATAGAAAATAAGAAAAGTACTTCCTGTTAAAAAAGTCAGGAAGTATTTTTTTATGCTTTAAAAGAATACGTGCACTCATGTATACAATTAAATTCATACAATAAAGTGATAAAATGCTTGCATTTTACCGTAATAAAATTTATAATTAGAGCGTAAAAGTAGTGTTGTGGATAGGAATATCCTATACAGCAGAGGCGAGGTGGACACGCCTGTAAGAATAAGGAGTGCCTGATTGGTTAGGTGGAAACTTAAATATCAGACTTCTTAAATGGGAGCGTCAGCCCTTAGAAGCCCATTACATATAGAAGATGGGTAGTTCACTAGTAAAATACACCAATAATAATGAAGGAGTATGGTTATGGTTAAGTTGTATAATGGCGGTGCATGGCTGGTAAACGGCACAGAAATTGTAGAAGATAATAAAGATGCATCAGCAGTAATTGCAAATTTGACAGGCAAAGCACCTGTTTCCAAAGAAGAAGCTTCCAAAGAGACAATTGCATATTCAATTCTTGAAAAACATAATACATCCGGCAATATGGATGATTTACAGATTAAATTTGATAAATTGACTTCTCATGATATTACTTTCGTAGGAATTATCCAGACGGCGAGAGCTTCAGGACTGGAAAAATTCCCGATTCCTTATGTATTGACAAACTGTCACAATTCTCTTTGTGCGGTCGGTGGAACAATCAATGAAGATGACCATATGTTTGGACTTACCTGCGCAAAACGTTATGGTGGAATGTATGTACCGCCGCATCAGGCAGTCATTCATCAGTTTGCAAGAGAAATGCTTGCAGGCGGTGGAAAAATGATTCTTGGTTCTGACAGTCACACACGCTATGGTGCGCTTGGTACAATGGCAATGGGAGAGGGCGGACCAGAGCTGGTAAAGCAGTTACTTTCTAAAACTTATGATATTCGTCGTCCGCAGGTTGTCGGTGTCTATCTGACCGGAAAACCGATTCCGGGTGTTGGACCACAGGATGTGGCACTTGCAATTATCGGAGCAGTATTTGCAAATGGTTATGTAAAAAATAAAGTAATGGAGTTTGTCGGACCTGGAGTTGCAAATTTAAGTGCAGATTTCAGAATCGGAATTGACGTTATGACAACCGAGACAACTTGTCTGTCTTCTATCTGGGTAACAGATGATAAGATTAAAGAGTTCTATGAGGTTCATGGAAGAAGTGAAGAATATAAAGAACTTGCGCCGGGCGCAGTGACTTACTATGACGGCATGGTTTATGTGGATTTAAGTCAGGTAAAACCGATGATTGCAATGCCGTTCCACCCAAGCAACACTTATACCATTGATGAATTAAATGCAAACTTATATGATATTTTAGATGATGTTGAGAAGAAAGCTCAGATTAGTCTGGATGGCAAGATTCCATTTACCTTAAAAGATAAAGTTCGTGACGGAAAACTTTATGTGGAGCAGGGAATTATTGCAGGCTGTGCAGGTGGTGGATTTGAAAATATCTGTGATGCAGCTGATATCTTAAAAGGTGCAAGCATTGGTTCGGATGCATTTACCTTAAGCATTTATCCGGCAAGTACCCCGATCTATGTGGAACTTGCAAAAAATGGTGTGCTGGCTTCTTTAATGCAGACGGGTGCAGTTGTAAAAACAGCGTTTTGCGGTCCTTGCTTTGGAGCTGGAGATACACCGGCAAACAATGCGCTTAGTATTCGTCACTCTACCAGAAACTTCCCGAATCGTGAAGGTTCTAAGATTCAAAATGGTCAGATTTCTTCTGTCGCTTTGATGGATGCACGTTCCATTGCAGCAACTGCAGCAAATAAGGGGTACCTTACTTCCGCAGCGGATTTTGATGTAAAATATACGAAACCGCGTTATTTCTTTGATAAGACAATTTATGAAAACAGAGTCTTTGACAGCAAGGGTATAGCAGACCCGAACACAGAAATTCAGTTTGGCCCAAATATCAAAGACTGGCCGGAAATGTGTGCACTGACCGATAATCTGGTATTGAAAGTAGTCTCTGAAATTCATGACCCGGTTACAACAACGGATGAACTGATTCCATCCGGCGAAACTTCTTCTTTCCGTTCCAATCCACTGAAACTGGCTGAATTTGCATTATCAAGAAAAGACCCGGATTATGTTCCTCTTGCAAAAGAAGTCCAGAAAGCGGAAAAAGCAAGAGAAGAAGGAAACTGCCCATTAGAAGCAGTTGCAGAATTAAAACCGGTATGGGATAAGATTAAGGATTCTTTCCCGGACATGAACAGTGAAAACACCGGAATCGGAAGTACCATTTTTGCAGTGAAACCTGGTGACGGCTCTGCCAGAGAGCAGGCAGCATCCTGTCAGAAAGTATTAGGAGGATGGGCAAATATTGCAAACGAGTATGCAACCAAACGTTACCGTTCCAATTTGATTAACTGGGGTATGCTTCCATTCTTGATTCCAGACGGAGAACTGCCGTTTAAGAATAAAGATTATATCTTTGTTCCGCAGATTCGTCAGGCAGTAGAAGAAAAATGGGACGAAATCAAGGCTTATGCAGTTGGTGATGAATTAAAAGAATTTACATTAAAATTAGGTGATTTGACAGATGATGAGAGAGAGATTATCTTGAAAGGTTGTCTAATCAACTATTATAGAGGATAAATACTTTGAGTTAAAAGGGGATGCTGTGAGAATGGCATCCTCTTTTTGAATGTGTAATTATGAAATGCATTAGAGATAGAGCTATTGCCGTAATTGCTCGAAAGATTAGATATAAAATAAATTATATATATAATTTAAAAAATAATTCACAATTTACAGCAATAAAAATCAAATAAAAAATAAATTACTAAAAATAAAACTTTTTATAAAAAATATATTGACAAATATGCTTTAGCATGGTAATATATAACCATCAAAAGAAAACACCAATTACTACATAACCAATTCCTAGATATTGAGAAGAGAAATCTATTTAGGAAGTTGGCTACAAGGTACAAACGATAGTTATCATTTTTCCTTAAGTGTATGGAGAGTATATAATAGGAATAAATCATAATTAGAGAAGTACCAAGGATAAAGTAAAAGGTGGAATCGTGAAATATTGATAAGGAGGTAACGTCCATTGGAAATAACAGAGACAACAAATTATCAGTATGAGAGTGGTAAGGCATAGTTCCCTAAGAAAGACCTGATTTCCATTAGGAAATTTTCAGAAATTCCAAAATAAGATTTTAAAAATAAAAATCAGGTAAAATATCAAAAATGTCCTCATATTGAATCATTACCACAAAAGATGATAAAAAGGTTTCAAGATATATGTAAAGAAATATATTTTGAAAAAACAGAGTATTTATATATCCTTCAAAGGTATGAAATCAAGAAAAACAAAGATAGAGTAAAAAATAGAAAGTCGGTTTTAATCAGTTGGTATCTATAGATATTTATATACTTATAATCGAAAATATTTGTTTTGATTTCCTGAGAACTTCATATCAAGAAAAAATATATAAAGAAATGTTTTGAAAACAAATGCGCGGGATATTTGAAAGAAGCTTTTTATTATCAATATAGATGATATAAACTTTCAGCAATATTATTTTAACTTTCTAAGAATAAAAAGTAAGGATGTAAAGAAATCCAATCTATATTCTAAGAAAAGAAAATAAAAGTTGTAAAATGGGGAATAAAGAGAGAAAACGGAAAAGATATTTCATTTGATAATTGAATATAGTAAAATAAAATTAAGAGGAACTAAATAACTCATTATCATTCCAAATTTTTTATAAGAACAGGTATTAGTGTTAAATAAAAAATAACAATACAAATAATAAAAAAGAGAGGAATTATTAAAATTGAATAACGCAGAACATCATTAGGGCAACCGTTGTATCTGAAAAAAGTTGAAGGTATGACGGTTGTCCTTGTGTGCGCAGAAGAATAAAATTTTCAGAATACATTAGGGAGACGGAAAGACGAGGAAAAATAAAATGGGATATACAGTAATTGAGGACACAATTCTTTATGAAGACAAGGATTTACTGGTCTGTCATAAACCAGCGGGCATGCCGGTGCAGAGCAGACAGGTTGGAAGTCAGGATATGGAGCATGCCCTGCTCGGATATCTGGCGAGAAAAAAAGAGCCGCTGTATCTTGCGGTGATTCATCGGTTGGATCAGCCGGTTGAGGGAATCCTTGTTTTTGCAAAGAATAAAAAATCAGCGGCGGGATTGAATAAACAAATGCAGGACGGAAAGATGGATAAGTATTATCTGGCTGTGACATCTAAGATACCGGAAAAAAAGAGTGGCAGATTAGAAGACTGGATGATAAAAGATGCAAAAAAGAATACGTCGAGAATTGCAAAAGAATCTGAGGCAGGAAAGAAGAAGGCAGTACTGGAGTATCAGGTGTTAAAAGAAAAAGATGAAATGGCATTGGTGGAGATCCATCTGTTTACCGGACGGCATCATCAAATTCGTGTTCAGACCGCTAATGCAGGATTTCCACTTTATGGAGATACCAAGTACAACCCGGAATTTGTTGGAACAAAGGAATGGGTGCAGATTGCGCTCTGTGCGTATAAGTTAAATTTTGCGCATCCGATTACGAAAAAACAGATGAAGTTTGAACTTCCAACACCGGAGCATTTTCCGGTAGCTTGACAGCATGAAATAAATGAAAATACGCGATTTTGCTTAATTACACGTTGAACCTGGCTGCTTTAGTGCATTTCTTCACAAATTTATCACAAAATACCTATAGACACAAAAACTGTTTCGTGTATAATGAAAACGTGGTTGGGATACAAACTGGTTGATAACTCACTCATATAAACAGGAGTTATCGGCTGAGAAAATAGTGTAGTGAGAAGAATAGAAACACCTGGAGAAAAAAGCGGAGGAAAAAGTGTATGAAAAGAGCAGTTGCAGTTTTATTATGTGCAGTGCTTGCAACAGGAAGTATAACTTCCTGCCAGAGCAAGAAGAGTGAAACAGCGGCAAGTTCTAGTGTGAAAGAAGAAAAAGAGACAAAGACAGACAAGGATAACGAGAACGAAAAAGACGATACATCAAAAAATGACTCAAAAGGTGCAGAGAATACGGAAAATCAAGAGAATGTATCAACCGATATCAAAACAGATACAAAATCAGAAGGTGACGAGTCAGAAAATACAGATGCCGAGAACGATGATATGAAGGATGATTTGACCATGCAAAAGCTTCGTGAAAATGGAAGCTCGATTGATTATACTTCTTTAGAAGAAATTAATTTAGAGGCCGGAAGTCATATTGCAGTGGTAGTAAAGAGCACAAAGAACGGTTTCTGGACTTCGGTTAAGCGCGGTATGGACGCAGCAGTGGCTGATTTAAATGAAAAACTGGGTTATAAAGGTGATGACAAAATAAAGCTGACCTTTGAAGGACCGTCAGATGAAACAGATGTAGAGGATCAGATTAACATTATTGATGCTGTGCTTGGTGAAAATCCGGATGTATTATGCCTTTCTGCAATTGACATGGATTCCTGTCAGGCTCAGCTTGAAGCAGCAGAAGAAAATGGAATTCCGGTGATTGTATTAGATTCTGGAGTGAAAACCGGAAATGTCAATGCAACCTGCGTTGTGGATAACTATCAGGCAGGAGTACAAGCTGCTGTAAAGCTTGCAGATACAATCGGCGGAAGTGGGAAAATAGCTGTGATGACGCATGTGGAAAGTGCTCAGAACTGTCAGGAAAGAGAGCAGGGCTTTACTGAAACAATTGCAGAAAAATATCCGGATATCGAGATTGTAAATATTTCCCATCAAAATGAAGAAACTTCTGTCAGCGAGATGGCAGAAAGTGTGTTAAAATTGTTCCCGGATGTAAAAGGCTATTTCTGTACCAATGAAAATGTGTCAGGGGATGTGCTGGATGCAATCTCTGCATCCGGAAAAGAAGTGGCAGTTGTCGGAATCGATGCGGGAAAGAAACAAAAAGATGCCATTAAGTCTGGAAAAGAAGTCGGAGTGCTGGTACAAAATGCTTATGGAATGGGCTATGCAACTGTTGTAGCAGCAGCAAGAGCAGCGCTTGGACTGGAAAATGATGAAAGTATTAATCCTGGAATGGAATGGATTGATTCAGAAAATATTTCCGATGAGCGGTATGCTAATTATTTGTATGATTAAAAATTGAACGCAGATAAGCATTCCCCTGCTTCAAGTGCGCAGAGCACTAAGCGGCGGGTGAGGGGGATGCTTCTGTCAGTGAGAGTTGAAAGCTCCCACTGACAGATCGCAAAGCGACTGCGTTCATGAGCAAGTAGCGAAGCAGATTGCGAATGTCCGCTTTACAATCGAAATGTAAAGATAAAAAAATAGAGTAAAAAAATCGCCTTGTATTTTTGAATAAATACAGGGCGATTTTTTTGTGCTAAAGTACTACATTTATAATAAGAAGAAACACCTTCATTTTTTGAATGGAAATTGGCAAAATATACAAAAAAATACAGAAATAGGTGGGTAGTATGACGTGAATTTTCTTGCGTGTTGTGCTTATTCTAAAATAATGATGTAAAATGTGTATTTGTACGTTAAAATATTGACAAAATGCATAAAGCATAGTAATATTTAAAATATGTGAAGGTGGTGATACTGTGATAGAAGGAACAATCAAAGAAATCAGGGATGCAGAGAAAAAAGCAGATGAAATGGTGCAGGAAGCCAAACGTCAGAGCTTAAAAATATCCCAGGAAGCAGATGAAGCTTCCAAAAAACTGTATGCGGACATGGTTTCTGAAGCACAGCAGAAGGCGGAAAAATTGCGTGAATCTGCAGAGAACTCCGAAAAGCAACGCACAGACGAAGCTTTAAAACAGACGGAGAAAGAAATTGAAAGCATGAAAGCTGCGGCAATAGGCCGCAAGAATGAAGCGGTTGATTTGATTATTTCCGAATTAATCTGAGTGCAAAATGCACCGGAAGAAGCGGTAGAAATAAAAAATATCCGCTTAAAGTTTAACAAAACAAAAAAGGAGGGATGCGAACATGGCAGTATTGCAGATGCAGCGAGTTAGTATCTGCGCACTGAAAAAGGACCGGAAATCTATCCTTGAGAGACTGCAGTCCATGGGAGTAATGGAAGTCAGTCAGGTGCTTGAGGACGAAAGTGGTTTTGAGAAGCAGGATACGCAGGGAACAAGAATTCTCTTTGAAAAGAAAGCGTCATCTGCAGACCAGGCACTTGAGATTCTTCAGGAATATGCACCGGAAAAAACTTCCTTTTTGTCCAGTCTTGAGGGCAAGGCACTAATTGAAAAAGAAAAATACGCAGAGAGTATTTCAAAAAAAGAAGACATCATGAATGTGGTATCTGATTTGGTTGGCTGGCAGAAAGAAATTGCAGAATGTCGTGCAAATATTCAGAAAACAGAAAATCAGATAGAAGCCTTAAGTCCATGGCTTAGTCTGGATGTACCGATGAATTTTGAAGGTACCGGCAGCGTAAAAGCTCTGATTGGAAGTTTTTCAAGTGTTATGACGCTGGAAGAAATTTATACACTGACAGCAGAACATGCACCGGATGTCGAAGGTGTAGATGTTACGATTCTTTCCTCAGACAGAGACAGTACTTATGTAGTAGTACTTTGTCTGAGAGAGCAGGCAGAACTGGTTGAAAACGCATTGAGACAGGGTGGATTTGCAAGACCGTCTCAGCTGTGTGATGAAATTCCAAAAGTAGAACAGGAAAATCTGACTGCTGAAATTGGACTTTTGGAAAAACAGATTGAAGTTTGTCAGAATCATATCAAAGAATGTGCAGATAAGCGTGCACAGTTGCGTGTGATTTCCGATTATTTCCGTACAAGAGCACAGAAATATGAAGTATTAGGCACAATTCCGCAGTCTGAAAAGACATTTTTAATCAGCGGATATGTACCGAAAAAAGCAGCAAACGCAGTAAAAAAAGCGATGGAAGAGAACTATGATTTAGTTGTCGAAATTGAAGAAATCAAAAAAGAGGAAGAAGCACCTGTTGTGCTTTCCAACAATGGATTTTCTGAATCCGTAGAAGGTGTTCTGGAATCTTATGGTCTCCCGAAAAAAGGAGAAGTAGATCCGACATTTATTATGTCATTTTTCTATGTATTCTTCTTCGGTCTGATGCTTTCCGATGCGGCTTATGGTCTGGTTATTTTCCTGGCCTGTTTCATCGCAATCAAAAAATTCCCGCGCATGGAGCGTGGAATGTATAAGTCATTGAAAATGTTTATGTATTGTGGACTTTCCACTCTAGTATGGGGTGTCCTGTTTGGCGGATACTTTGGTGATGCCATTGACGTGGTTGCAAGAACATTCTTCCACGTAGATGTGCCGTCAACGGGATTGATTAAGGCAGTATGGTTTGTTCCTCTTAACGACCCGATGCGCCTTTTAATGTACTCCATGCTGTTTGGTGTGATTCACCTGTTTATGGGACTTGGAATTAAAGGATATATGTTAGCAAAAGAAAAACAATATATGGATTTCTTCTGTGATGTTATTATCTGGTATGTGTTCTTAATCGGTTTGATTTTAATGCTGCTTCCAAGTTCAATCTTTGCTTCTATCTCACAGATTCCGGCAGGAACATTCCCACCGGCAGTTTCTGTGACAGGTAAAGTAATGGCAATCGCAGGTGCAGTCGGTCTGCTTCTGATGTCTGGACGTGCAAATAAAAATGTTGCACTTCGTCTGGCACTTGGAGCTTATGATATTTATAACGTAACAGGATGGTTAAGTGATGTACTTTCTTATTCCCGTCTGTTAGCTCTTGGTCTTGCGACAGGAGTTATCGCATCGGTTGTAAACCAGATGGGAAGTATGTTAGGAGATGGAATTCTTGGTGCAATCGGATTTATTGTTGTATTTATCGTTGGTCACACATTAAATCTGGCAATTAACCTGTTAGGTGCTTATGTGCATACAAACCGTTTGCAGTTTGTAGAATTCTTCGGAAAATTTTACGAGGGTGGCGGAAAGCCATTTAACCCATTTAAATTAACTACGAAATACGTGGATGTTAAGGAGGAAACTTATTTATGAGTCAGTTAGGAATTGTTTATGCATTACTTGGTGCAGCAGTAGCAGTATTTTTAGCAGGTGCAGGTTCAGCAATCGGTGTAGGTATTGCAGGACAGGCAGCTTCAGGAGTTGTATCAGAAGACCCAAGCAAATTTGCGAAAGTTCTGATTATGCAGCTTCTTCCGGGTACACAGGGTATTTATGGTCTGTTAGTTGGATTTATTACACTTTCTAAAATCGGTTTATTAGGTGGCGGAATGTTAGATTTAACACCTCAGCAGGGTCTTTTAGTACTTGCAGCATGCCTTCCGATTGGTATTGTAGGTCTGATTTCCGGTAAATATCAGGGAATGACTTCAGCAGCAGCAATCGGTATTGTAGCAAAGAAACCGGAACAGTTTGGTAAAGCAATGCTTTTCCCTGCAATGGTTGAAACTTATGCAATCCTTGCTCTTCTGATTTCTATTCTTTCAGTAACAAACCTGTCCTTCTAATTTTACAGGACTTATAGGGCGAAAAATAGAAACAGGAAAGAAAAAGAGCAAAGGAGAGCGCAGGGATGACTGGATTAGAAAAAATGAAAAGCCAGATTCTGAACGAAGCAGAGCTAAGTGCAAAGAAAATTTTGGATGAAGCGAAGCAGGATGCAGAAAAAGTAATGCAGACAGCAAAAGAAAATGCTGAGGCAGAATGTGGGCGTATCTCCAAAAAATCAGAGGCGGAACTCGAAGCGGTAAAAGAAAGAGCAGTATCTTCCCGTGACCTGCAGAAAAGAAAAGCAATTCTTCAGGCAAAACAGGAAGTGATTGCAAAGATTCTCGATGACGTTTATGAAGCACTGTTGGTGTTAGATGATAAATCTTATTTTGAATTTATCCGCAAAATGCTGAAAAAATTCGTTCTGCCACAGGAGGGAAGCATCTGCTTCTCTTCCAATGATTTAAAGAGAATGCCGGAAAATTTTGAAAGCGAAATTAGGGACATTGCAGCCAAAAAAGGCGGAAAACTGACTCTGTTAAAAGAGGGAAATGATAATATCCGCGGCGGTTTTGTTCTTTTATATGGAGGAATCGAAGAAAACTGTACCTTTAAGGCAATGTTCGATTCCAAGAAAGGTGAACTTTCTGATAAAGTTCATGTATTATTATTTTCATAAGCGATAACCGCAAAAAGGAGGAACTTGTTTTGATTGATACAAAATACACTTATGCGGTTGCGCGAATCCGTGCGTTAGAGACATCTTTATTAAATTCAGCGGTGATTGAACAGCTGATGGCATGCCAGACAGATGTGCAGTGCCTGCAGTTGCTTCAGGAAAAAGGCTGGGGAGATGCCGATACACCGGAAAATGCAGAGGCGATATTAAGCAGGGAGCAGGAAAAAATCTGGGAGACAATCCGTGATTTAGGGGTGGATATGTCAGTATTTGATGTATTGTCTTATCCGAATCTGTTTCACAATTTAAAAGCTGCAATTAAAGATGCGTGTACATCTGAAAGTGGAAAGCATTTAAATATTTATTATGAAGATACTTCCATCAGTCCGGATGAGATGCTTGAGATTGTAAGAAGCAAAGATTTTTCCAGACTTCCAAAGATAATGTCGGAAGCGGCAAAAGAAGCTTATGAGGCACTGCTTCATACCAGAGACGGGCAGCTTTGTGATATCATCATAGACAAGGCACAGCTCGAAGCTGTTTATCAGGCAGGAAAAGAGGCAAAGGACAGCATTATTAAAGAGTATGCTGAATCGACAGTTGCCATTGCCGATATTAAGATTGCCGTGCGTGCACAGAAAACCGCAAAATCTATGGAATTTATGAAGCGTGCGATGGCGGAATGTGAATCATTAAGTGTAACCCAGCTTGCAAAAGCAGCAGTCAGTGGAATGGATGCAATTGTAGAGTATCTTTCCCAGACAGAGTATGCAGAAGGTGGAAGAGCGATTGCAGAATCAGCTTCCGCATTTGAACGTTGGTGTGACAACCGAATGATGCAGACCATGCAGCCTCAGAAATATCAGTCGTTTTCGGTAGGTCCTTTGGTAGCTTATGTGCTGGCAAGGGAAAATGAAATAAAAACGGTACGAATCATTGTGTCCGGTAAGCGCAGCGGACTGTCGGATGATTCTATTCGGGAAAGGGTAAGGGAAATGTATGTATAAGATTGCGGTAGTAGGTGATTATGACAGCATTTTTGGCTTTGCGGCGCTGGGTCTTGACACGTTTCCGGTAACATCCCGAAAAGAGGCCGAAGAAAAATTAGAGACACTTGCAGCAAATGAATATGGAATTATTTATATTACAGAAGCGATGGCTGCAGAGTGTGAAAAAATAATCGAAAAATTTCAGGAGCAGCTTTTCCCTGCTGTTATCCGTATTCCGGGAGTTTCCGGTAATACAGGCGATGGTGTGGAAGGCGTGAAGAAATCCGTAGAGCAGGCTGTTGGCTCGGATATCCTTTTTGGAAGTGAAACGTGATGATTAACTTTATTAAAGTCACGATACGAATATTTTAGAAAGCAGGTGATTCGTTCCCATGAGCAAAGGTACGATTAAAAAAGTTGCAGGACCGCTGGTTATTGCAGAGGGAATGCGCGATGCAAATATGTACGACGTGGTTCGTGTAAGTAACCAGCGTCTGATTGGTGAAATCATCGAGATGCATGGTGATGAAGCCAGTGTTCAGGTTTACGAGGAGACATCAGGCCTCGGACCTGGAGAACCGGTAGAATCTACAGATGCACCTCTTTCCGTAGAACTTGGACCTGGTCTGATTACCAGTATTTATGATGGAATCCAGCGTCCGCTTGATGATATCATGAAAGTTTCCGGAACTAACTTAAAAAGAGGTGTTGAAGTTCCTTCTCTGAAAAGAGATATCAAATGGAACTTTGAACCAGTTGTAAAAGCAGGTGAAGAAGTAGAAGCTGGAGATATTCTCGGTACTGTTCAGGAAACAATTGTAGTAAATCATAAAATCATGGTTCCTTACGGAATCAAAGGTAAAGTAAAAGAAATTAAAGCCGGTGAATTTACAGTAGAAGAAGTGGTTGCTGTAATCGAAACCGAAAACGGAGAAAAAGAACTTACAATGATGCAGAAATGGCCGGTTCGTCGTGGACGTCCATATCTGAAAAAACTTCCTCCGGAAATGCCGCTTGTAACAGGACAGCGAGTTGTTGATACTTTCTTCCCAATTGCAAAAGGTGGTGTTGCCGCGGTTCCTGGACCATTCGGTAGTGGAAAAACCGTAATCCAGCATCAGCTTGCAAAATGGGCCGATGCAGATATCGTTGTTTACATCGGATGTGGAGAACGTGGAAATGAGATGACAGACGTATTAAACGAGTTTCCGGAACTGAAGGACCCGAAAACAGGTCAGTCTCTGATGGAAAGAACCGTTCTGATTGCAAATACTTCCGATATGCCGGTTGCAGCCCGAGAAGCTTCTATTTATACCGGTATTACAATTGCAGAATATTTCCGTGATATGGGATATTCCGTAGCGCTGATGGCAGACTCTACCTCACGTTGGGCAGAGGCACTTCGTGAAATGTCAGGACGTCTGGAGGAAATGCCAGGTGAAGAAGGTTATCCGGCATATCTTGGTTCCCGTCTGGCACAGTTCTATGAAAGAGCCGGACATGTAATTTCTCTTGGAAAAGATAAGAGAGAAGGAGCACTTTCTGTTATCGGTGCCGTATCTCCTCCAGGTGGTGATATTTCCGAGCCGGTTTCTCAGGCAACCCTGCGTATTGTAAAAGTATTCTGGGGTCTGGATTCCGCATTGGCTTATAAACGTCATTTCCCGGCAATCAACTGGCTGACCAGTTATTCTCTGTATCTTGACAATATGGAAGACTGGTTTAATACACAGGTTGCATCGGATTGGATGGAAAATCGTCAGAAGTTAATGGGTCTGCTTCAGGACGAAGCAGAACTGGAAGAAATTGTTAAGATGGTAGGTATGGATGCCCTTTCTGCAGGCGACCGTCTGAAAATGGAAGCAGCTCGCTCTATTCGTGAGGACTTCTTACATCAGAACTCCTTCCACGAAGTAGATACCTACAGTTCACTGAAAAAACAGCATCTTTTGATGCAGCTGGTTGTAGCATTTTATGAACAGTCCAAAGAAGCGTTGGAAAAAGGTGCTTCCATTCAGGGACTGCTTAAAATGGAAGTTCGTGAAAAAATCGGACGTTTCAAATATGTGACAGAAGATAAATTAGATGAAGAATACGACCGCATTGAAAAAGAACTGGCATCAGAAATTGCGAATGTATTAGGAAAGGAGGACTTCTAAAATGCCGAAAGAGTATAGAACCATACAGGAAGTTGCCGGACCTCTGATGTTAGTACGTGGTGTTGAAAATGTACACTATGACGAGCTGGGAGAAATCGAGCTGGCAAGTGGAGAAACAAGACGTTGTAAAGTTCTGGAAATTAACGGAACTGACGCTTTAGTACAGTTATTTGAAAGTTCAACAGGTATCAACCTGTCCAACAGTAAAGTACGTTTCCTTGGACGAAGCATGGAACTTGGTGTATCAGAAGATATGCTTGGTCGTGTCTTTGACGGTCTGGGACGTCCGATTGATGATGGTCCGGAAATTCTCCCGGAAGAGAGAAGAGATATCAATGGTCTGCCAATGAATCCGGCAGCCAGAATGTATCCGGAAGAGTTTATTCAGACAGGTGTATCCGCAATTGACGGACTGAACACACTGGTTCGTGGACAGAAACTTCCAATCTTCTCAGCATCCGGTCTGCCGCATGCACAGCTGGCAGCACAGATAGCAAGACAGGCAAAAGTTCGTGGAACAGGTGAAAACTTTGCCGTTGTATTTGCTGCAATGGGTATCACATTCGAGGAATCTAACTTCTTTATTGAAAGCTTTAAAGAAACAGGAGCGATTGACAGGACTGTTCTGTTTATCAACCTTGCAAATGACCCTGCGGTAGAGCGTATTGCAACACCGAAGATGGCATTAACCGCAGCAGAATATCTTGCATTTGAAAAAGATATGCACGTACTGGTTATTCTGACTGATATCACAAACTACGCCGATGCACTTCGTGAAGTATCCGCCGCACGTAAAGAAGTTCCGGGACGTCGTGGTTATCCGGGTTACATGTATACAGACCTTGCAACAATGTATGAAAGAGCAGGACGTAAGAGAGGAAGTAATGGTTCTATTACTATGATTCCGATTCTGACCATGCCTGAAGATGATAAAACTCATCCAATCCCTGACCTTACCGGATACATCACAGAAGGTCAGATTATCTTAAGCCGTGAACTTTACAGAAAAGGTGTAACACCGCCAATCGATGTATTACCATCTCTGTCCCGTCTGAAAGATAAAGGTATTGGTGAAGGTAAAACCCGTGCAGACCATGCAAATACAATGAATCAGTTATTTGCAGCTTATGCGCGTGGTAAAGATGCGAAAGAGCTGATGACTATTCTTGGTGAAGCAGCACTTTCAGATATCGACTTAATTTATGCAAAATTTGCAGATGCATTTGAACAGGAATATGTTTCACAGGGATATAATGCGAACCGTGATATCGAAGAAACTCTTCGTATCGGATGGAAATTGCTTTCCTTACTGCCTAGAAGTGAACTGAAACGTATCGATGACAAGTATCTGGACGAATATTACGGCAAATATTGAAAGAGGTGATTGGATTTGGCATCTACCCAGATAAATCCAACCAGAATGGAGCTGAACAAGCAGAAGAAAAAATTAGTCACTGCCGTAAAAGGACACAAACTTTTAAAGGATAAACGTGATGAACTGATGCGTCAGTTCCTTGACCTGGCAAGGGAAAACATGGCTCTGCGTTTAAAAGTAGAAGAGGGAATCGCAAATGCAAATAAGAACTTTGTCATTGCAAAAGCCGGAATGTCAGAACAGATTTTAAATACTGCGCTGATGGCACCAAAGCAGGAAGTTTATCTGGAAGCGGGAAAGAAAAACGTAATGAGCGTTGATATTCCGGTATTCCAGTCACAGACAAGAACTGCTGATGCAAATGATATTTATTCTTACGGTTTTGCATTTACTTCCGGAGATTTGGATGGTGCGGTAAAATCACTGGCAGACATTTTGCCGGATATGCTGCGCCTGGCTGAAGTGGAGAAATCCTGTCAGCTGATGGCTGCGGAAATCGAAAAGACCCGTCGTAGAGTAAACGCTCTGGAACATGTAATTATTCCGGAAGCACAGAATAATATTAAATATATTACTATGAAATTGGATGAAAATGAGAGAAGTACCCAGATTCGTCTGATGAAAGTAAAAGATATGATGCTTGAGGATGCTCATAAGTTTAAAGAAAAAGACAGAGAGCGTGCTTACGCAAATATGGAAGAATAAGTAAAAGCGAAAAGAGAAAAAGAAGCCACGGCAATTGCCGTGGCTTCTTTTTCTATACATATTGGATAGATAAAGATACGATAATTGTATAAAAAAAATAGAAATTTTGATATTCAGAACGGTTCAGATGTGATAAAGTTTAAAGTAGAAAACCAATGTAGAAAGGGGAATTATTTTTTAATGAAGCGTGATATTAAAGCAATTGTAAAACAGATGACTTTAGAAGAAAAAGCCGGAATGTGTTCCGGAGAAGATTTCTGGCATTTAAAGAGTGTAGAGCGTCTTGGAATCCCGAGTGTGATGGTAAGTGACGGTCCTCACGGGTTAAGAAAACAGGATCAGGAGGCAGACCACCTTGGAGCAAATGATAGTATTAAAGCAGTGTGCTTTCCAACTGCGTGTGCGACAGCATGCTCATTTGACCGAGACTTATTATACAAATTGGGAGAGACCTTAGGTGATGAGTGTCAGGCACAGAACCTTTCTGTTATTTTAGGTCCGGCAGTTAATATCAAACGTTCTCCGCTGTGTGGAAGAAATTTTGAATATTTCTCGGAAGACCCGTATCTTGCATCCGAGATGGCAGGGGCACACATCAAAGGAGTACAGTCTAAAAACATCGGTACTTCGATTAAGCATTTCGCAGCAAACAATCAGGAATATAGAAGAATGTCCTGTTCTTCGGAAATTGATGAGCGTACGTTTCGTGAAATCTATTTAGGTGCGTTTGAAACTGCGATTAAAGAAGGCAAACCGGACACCGTGATGTGCTCTTATAATAAAATTAATGGCGAATTTGCATCCGAAAATCATAAACTGCTCACAGAAATTTTAAGAGATGAGTGGGGATTTGAAGGTTATGTCATGTCTGACTGGGGTGCAGTTAATGAACGTGTGAAAGGATTAAAAGCCGGTCTGGATTTGGAAATGCCGGGAAGCGGTGGATATACCGATGCAGAAATCGTATCAGCGGTCAAAGACGGAACATTAGAAGAAAGTGTGCTTGATACCGCAGTAGAACGTATTTTAAATATTATTTTTAAATATACCGATAATCGTCAGGAGGGCAGATTTGATTTAGAAGCGGACCATCAAATCGCAAAGAAAATTGCGGAAGAATCAATGGTTCTGCTTAAAAATGACGGAATCCTGCCACTTAAAGCCGGCGAACAGAAGATTGCCTTTATTGGTAAATTTGCAGAAAAACCAAGATTCCAGGGTGGCGGAAGTTCCCATATTAATTCTTTTAAAGTGGAAAGTGCACTGGATGCGGTAAAAGCGTATACGGAAGTTGCTTATGCACAGGGGTATGATGTAAAAGAAGATAAAATTGACGAAGCGATGTTAAAAGAAGCTGTGGAAACTGCAAAAAATGCAGATGTTGCAGTTATTTTTGCAGGACTTCCGGATGCCTTTGAATCCGAAGGATATGACAGAGAACATATGGGAATGCCAGACTGTCAGAATTATCTGATTCAGGAAATCTTAAAAGTACAGAAAAGTGTTGTAGTTGTACTGCATAACGGTTCACCGGTGGAAATGCCGTGGGCAGATGACGTAAGTGCAATCTTAGAAGCGTATCTTTGTGGACAGGCAGTTGGCGCAGCAGAAGCAGATATCTTATTTGGTAAAGTGAATCCATCCGGAAAACTGGCAGAAACCATTCCATATCATTTAGAAGACAATCCATCTTACTTAAATTTCCCAGGAGATGGACAAAAAGTGGAATATAAAGAAGGCGTATTTGTCGGATACCGCTATTATGATATGAAAAAAATGCCGGTTCGATATCCATTTGGATATGGTTTAAGTTACACCACATTTGAATACAGTGATTTACAGCTTTCAAAAGAAAAAATCAAAGATACGGAAACCCTTCAGGTTAGTGTAAAGGTAAAAAATACCGGAAAAATGGCAGGAAAAGAAGTGGTACAGCTCTATGTTTCTGATAAAACAAATGCAGTCATGCGTCCGGTAAATGAACTGAAAAACTTTGTGAAAGTAGAATTACAGCCACAGGAAGAAAAGACTGTGACAATGGAACTTAATAAACGAAGTTTTGCATGGTATAATACAAAAGTAAATGACTGGTATGCGGGAAGCGGAACTTATGAAATCTTAATCGGAAGTTCTTCCAGAGACATTCGATTAACCAAAACAGTAGAACTTGAATCTACAATGAAGATTCCGATGGAAATTCATACAAACACGACCATTTCTGAATTGATGGAAAATGAAAAAGCAAAAGAAGTCATGAAAGATTTAGTAGACCAGATGATGGCAAACATCGGTGGTGGAGAAGAAGGCAGTGCGGCAAGCGAAGCAATTTCTCAAGAGATGATGATTAAGATGATGGAAAATTCTCCACTTCGTGCTTTGAGAAGTTTTGCCGGAATCAGTACGGAAGAAGTGCAGGAATTAATTAAAAAGTTAAAAGAGGCAGTAAAATAAATATTTTTTGGGAAAAGGGTTTTGCCTTTTCCCATTTTTATTGCCAAAATTCGACAAATATTCACAAATGGGTATACAGGAGGACAAGAAAAACATTCTACAATATAGTAAAAATTGGAAATTATTGGAGAATGTTTATAACGTTGGAGCACAATAGTATATCTCAAAGACTGGTGTCTTACCGCCAGCAGCTTGGCAAAAGTCAGGCAGAAATGAGCAGAGAATTTGGTGTGAATCAAAGCCACTACAGTAAACTGGAAAGTGGAACAAAATATATTTCGTACAGCAGTTTGAAGAAGTTTGAAAAGGCTGGAGGAGATGTCAATTATCTGGTTACCGGTGTGCATTATAAAACAGGAATCGTGGAGGACTGTATGAAACGGTGCAGGACTTCGGATGGAAAAATAGAATTAATGAAAGCATTATTCTGGCTGACCAGACAGGGAATTATGCTGATGCACGGAGAAAACTGGAAAGAGGCAAATCAGAGAGTGTGGAAGTATATCCGGCTTGCTGAAGAAAAAGAACAACATAGAAATATCTGGAGAAGTATCCGAAAAATAGAAGATTTGACACAAATGAAAATGGCGGAACGGCTGGATATTAATATCAAACGTTACCAGCGTCTGGAACGAATGGAAGCAGAGCCGGATGCTGTGATTTTAAATTCTTTGTATACACTGTTTGGGTATTCTCCTTTGATTATTTTGCATGAAAATCTGTATTATGCGGAAGAAATTAATAAATGCTGGAGTGAATTTTCGGATGAAGTCAGAATGCAATTGAATGGAGTATTGGAAGAAGATTTGAAATTGATTGCACTGTGTGAGCAGGAGACAAATATAGCTTTACAGAAAATCTGAAAAATGGTAGGGTTAATTGGAATGGTAGTTTCAGGATTATTATCTCTGGCGCTTCCGTTGTGGTTAGTTGGTGGAGTTGTCGCACCGGTTTTGCGAAAAAATGAAAAATCTTGAGGGCGTTGTTTGTTTAAAACAGCGCTCTTTTTGTCGTAAAATTTACGAGAATTTTGGCGCTTGTGCTTATAATGAAATCAAGAAAAACAAAAAGAAACAGAAAATTTTGAGAATACATGAAAAAGCACAGGAGGTCAGTTATAATGAAAGAAGAAAGCTATATCCGCAATGTTAAATATTTTTTAGAAGAGCTCATCAGAGGTTGTGGAATCATCCAAAAAGAAAATCCGGCGGTTCAATTTACCAAAGATGCAAAAGCGGGACTTTATGATAACTATACAGATGAAGTCTATAACAGCATGTTAAAGGATATTGAAGACGTCGCAAAATTCTGGCATGGAAAGAAGTATGAAACGGTCTATAACTTATTTCAAAATGCATTGGCCGGTGTAAAAGTCGATTCCGATGATATGTGGCAGATTGCAAAGATTCTTACCAGAAGCTGTGAAAACTCCATGACTGCCAGATACAAGCTTGAAAAACCGGTTCTGAAAAATGAGGAAGAACCGGAATGGGAAGATTTCGAAGATGAGGAACTTATCGATGCGTTTGAAGAAGAAAAACAGATGACTCCAAAAGAAATCTATCGTTATGTTTCGAGCCAGATTTTGGGTCAGGAAGAAGCAGTAAAAGCGGCTTCCATGCTGTTATATAATCATCTGCATGGAAAGAAGCGCAATGTATTATTTGCCGGACCGACCGGATGTGGAAAAACCGAAATCTGGAGGGTACTAAGCCAGTTATATCCGAATATCCAAATCGTCGATGGTACAATGCTTACAATGGAAGGCTGGAGCGGTGCGTTTAAACTTCGTGACATTTTTGCAAATATGTCACGGGAACAGGCGGAAAGTGCCATTATCGTCATCGACGAGTTCGATAAACTGTGTGAACCAAAGTACGGTTCAGGCGGAAACAACTACAGTGCTGCAATGCAGAATGAGCTGTTAAAGATGATTGAGGGAAACAAAGTATTCTTTCCGGAAGATAAAGGAAAGGTGGCAATGGAGTTTGATACCTCAAAAATCAGTTTTGTATTCTGTGGAAGCTTTGAAACACTGATCACAAGAAAAAGAGAGATAAATTCTTCCATTGGATTTGGAAAATCTATTGACAAAAGTGATATTTCCGTAGAATATAAAAACAAAATTAAGACGGAGGATTTGATGACTTATGCGGGTGTGCGTCGTGAAATCTGCGGCCGTATTAATCAGGTTGTACAGCTTCGTCCGATGACCGCTGAAGATTATAAGCAAATTCTCCAACATTACAGCATGTCTCCGGTTCGTAAGCTGGAGAAGGAGTATCATATCCGTTTGAAATTAAATCGAGAAATGCAGGATATTCTTGCAAAAGAAGCAGAAGAAAACCAAATGGGTGTGCGCTATCTCAATAGCCGAATTCAGGAGCTGTTAGATGAGCAGATGTTCTTAGACAGTGAAAAAGAAGAATATCTGCTGGAAGCATAAAAAACTATCATCCGGTAAGGACATGCGTGGGATTTTCACCAAAGCAGTTGGGAAGTGCCTGGTATGTACTTGCCGGATGAAACAGAAAGGAAAAAAGGATGAAATCAGTAGAGCAGTTTACACAAAAAGAAATTGAAATGATGGAATTTCGGGAAAAGCTGTTTTTAGAGCAGGTAGAGCAGTACCGTGCAGCGGTAACCGGTGAACAGGAGAGTATTCTTCCGTTTGTGCGTGATGAAAATGGAGTTTACAGTGAAGAAAAGGCATGGAACTTGATAGAGGAATTAATCAAATGTTCCGAAGTTTATTTTCAATATATGAATCAAAGACGAGACAGTGAAAAAGAAGAAGAGTTTCTCAATTTCTGGTTAAATGAAACCTCCAAAGAATTTTTAAGAGATTTTTTCTACTGTGTGATTCGTATTTCAGAAACCAATGCATGGCGCAATAAACAAGGAGCGACGCAGACATTTCAAGATTTTATCACCTTTTCAAAGCAGGAATATGCAGATGAATGTGAATTATATAAGGATGAAGTATTTGCAGATATTATGAGGACCGGAGATTATCATTTTGTAAAAGGAATCTTTGGACGGGCAGATTTCCTGGTTCGCCTGCTTTCAGAGGAGTTTATAACCGGGCATTATTCAGAGGAAAAAAGAAAACGCTATTATCCATATTTATCAGAGTTTTTAAAAGGCGAACTTGGTTCAGAAGAAGCAGTTCCGCATGAATTTGCAAAAGCTTTGTCAGAGGCAGAAGAGGAAGCAATTGAGATGGCAATGGAGCAGGATGGAAAAAAGCCGGACCCGGAAAATCCTGTATTAAAAGAACAGAAATTGATAAAAGAAAATTTTGTCCAAAAAGAAGAGTTTCTGAAACGATATTTTAATTTCCGTAAGGAACTGTTCTGGTGGTTAGATGAAGAAACACAGATGAATTACACAGATATCTTTATCATGGATGATGAAGGTGAGAGGGAGCAGGTTGTTTTGTCTCTGGAGAAAATTGTAAGAGGAGCACTGCGCCTGTTTGCTGAAATCAATCAGCTTTCCTGTCTGCAAAATGATGATGCATTTTTTACGGCAGGGGCATTTTTGAGACAGCAGAGTAAAGAAATTAAGAGACTTAAGAAACTTGAAAAACGTTAAAAGAGGGAATCAGTATGTCAAAATTTCAAGACGGATTTTTTCAGGACCTTTGGTGTGACATGGTGCTTAGAGAAGCAGATTCCATTTATTGTCGTTTTTTGTTAGAAGAAAAAAAGGAACAGGCATACCTGGCTGATAATGAAGAAAAGAAAGAAAAAACAGCCCAAAAGCAATCAGAAAAAAAATCGGGCACACGGGCAAGAAAGGTATCCAAAGAACATGCCTGTGTGGAGATTTTAAGAGTTTGCCAGAGGCGCAAAAAACAAAAGCAGATATCAGAAGCAGAGAACCAGATGTTTTTAGAATTGTTAAAAACGAAAATAGAAGAAGCGAAAGTGAATCAGAAGCGGAAAAAATGTGTCCTCGAAGTGTTGGAACAATCTGAAAATGTGACAGGAAAAGGGATAAAGGCAGTTCTTGATTTATGCCTGTATGCCGATGCAGTACAGTTTTTTTATAATGCAGGTTATCCGCTTCCGATGGAAGAACGCAAAAAGAATGAGACAGAGACGCTTATTCCGAAAAAAACAAGAGAAGCAAGGATTAAAACGCTTCCGTTAAATTTATTAGATTTTTATTTTGAACAGAGAGGACTGCCGTTTGAAAAAATTTCTTATTTAAGCCGGATGTCTCCGGAACGGGTAATAAAAGATGAAGTATTAAAAGAAAAACTGGCGGATGTCTATGAGTTTGCCTGTACAAATCAAATGACACGTGCAGTCGTACCGCTTTTACTGGATGCAGAAACCGGAAAAGGCTTGTATGTGCTTGGAGAAGCCTATCTCCAGCAGTGGGATTTTCAGGAATCCGAACAGGAAAAAGTAGAAGAAATTTTAAATGGAGAATGTTGCTGTTATGCGATTGTACAGTTTTTGAATCTGGAGTTGGAAGATAACGGAGCATACTGTTGGTCACCTTATTCCATCGTAGATATGGAGTTTGGAAAAAGTGATACCAATCCCGAGTTGATTTTATTTCATGATCTGGAAAAAGCATTGAATGTCTATAAAGGTCAGCTTAGTATCTCATCAGATGAAATTTTGTATGAAAATTTCAAAGAAGAAAATACTGTCTATGTGGAAGAGGAAGCAGTGTCGATTGCACCGGAATTTCTTAAATATTTCCGTATTATCAGTAAAGATAAAGGATTAGAATCTTACATAGAAGAACTGAAAAATGAGTATCAGAAAAACTGGAAAGAGGATTAATTTCTGTTGTCGTATAATTTACGAGAAATAAGAAGGGCTATGATAAGATAACATCAACAAGAAACAAACAACATTAATACGAATACGAAAAGGAGACAATCGTTATGGGAATTGATTGGGAAGAAATTTTAGATGCAGAAGGAGAAGACTTAGATAGCGCTTATACAGATAGTTTACCAGATAGTGAACCTTATCCGAACGATTATGCTGAACCGATGCGTGAAAATCGTCTCACCCCGGAGGAGATTAAGAAGATAACGTTAGAACGAAAGGAGAGATGGAAAAAATACAAAGAAGAATATGAGGAGTTTTTTGGAGAGGAGTTTGAATTAGAACTGGCTGATGATAGAAGCACAGGAAAAAAATAAATGGTAATCGAAAAGCAGATTTGTGGAAAAATCATAAGTCTGCTTTTTGAACGCAGATAAGCATTCCACCGCTTCAAGTGCGCAGAGCACTAAGCAGCGGGTGAGGGGGATGCTTCTGTCAGTGGGAGTTGAAAGCTCCCACTGACAGATCGCAAAGCGACTGCGTTCATGAGCAAGTAGCGAAGCGGATTGCGAATGTCCGCTTTACCGCAGTTTTACAAGAAAAATAAAAAGGAAAAAAGAAAATGAAACTTATGATAGTGGAAGATGACAAGGCACTTGCAAAGGGAATTGAATTGGCACTTTCTGAAAAAGAAAACGAAATCACAGTCTGTTATGATTTAAAAACGGCAGAAGAAATGTGGGAAAGTGAGAATGCAGACCTTGTCATTCTTGATGTGAATCTTCCGGATGGAAGCGGATATGATTTTTTAGCATTCGTAAAAGAATCATCAAAAGTTCCGGTGATTCTTTTAACTGCCAACGATTTGGAAATCGACCAGGTGACAGGGCTTTCACTCGGTGCAGATGATTATATTATCAAACCATTTAGTCTGGCGGTGCTTCGTGCAAGGATTGAAGTGCAGAAACGCCGGATTCGGGAACAGCGTGAAAATCAGAGTATAAAGTCGATTTTGCCAAATTGTTATGTGATAGATGATTTGAAATTTGATTTTGAACGGCTCTGTTTTTTTAAAGGAGAAGAAGAGTTAAGTTTAAGCAGAAATGAACAGAGACTGCTTCAGATTTTTTTGAAAAATCAGGGACGGATTTTGACAAGAGAAATTTTAATGGAACGTCTGTGGCAGGATGGCGCTGAGTTTGTGGATGAAAATGCGTTGTCTGTGACAATCAACCGGCTGAGAAAGAAAATAGAAGGCGAGACAAAATATATACAGACCGTATACGGTCAGGGCTATATCTGGAGGAAAGAAGAGTGATAAAAAAGTGATTTGGGGAAGGAGAAACTGGGAACGGTTAAATCAAATGCTTGATGAGGGAATCCGTGGAGAATTTGAAGAGTCTAAATATGATGAAAGTGAACTTTCCAAAGTAGAGTTAAAGTGGAAACGGTTTTTACAGGATTCTGCAATGGCAAAGCAGAATTTAGAGACAGAAAAGGCTAATATCAAAGGGCTGATTTCAGATATTTCTCATCAGACCAAAACTCCAATGGCAAACATAAAACTATACAGTGAACTGCTTTCGGAACAGTTGGAAGAAGACGGCATGGAAGCGGAACTGCTGGGACAGATTCAGGCACAGGCACAGAAACTGGAATTTTTAATCCAGGCGTTAACGAAACTTTCCAGATTAGAAACAAATATTTTAGAGGTGGTGCCGGTTAAAAGTCAGGTAAAACCGCTACTTGAAAGTGCAGTAGAAGAAATTCGGAAGAAGGCAGAGAAAAAAGAAATTCAGATAAAGATAGAAATGGACTTTGAGGCAGAGGCTGTTTTTGATAGAAAATGGACGGAAGAAGCACTTTATAATTTGCTCGACAATGCGGTGAAGTACAGTCCGGCAGGAAGTGAAGTCCTGATTTCAACCAAGCTGTATGAAATGTGGTGCGTGATTGCGGTAAGTGATAGAGGACGTGGCATTTCAGAAGAAGAAATTCCAAAGATATTTGGGCGGTTTTATCGGGCAAAAGAAGTACAGCAGGAAGAAGGCGTTGGGATCGGACTGTATCTTGTGCGGGAGATTTTGCAAAAAGAGGGAGGATTTATAAAAGTAAATTCAGAAGTGGGAAAAGGAAGTACATTTTTATGTTACCTTCCAAGGTAGGACAGGAGTCTTAAATCTTTCAAAACTGTTAGATTTCCGAAAGAATCTCGAAAGAGTCCTTTGTTATACTGAAATTAACAAAAGAGATTAGATAAGAAATTAGGAAAAACAGAAAGGAAGATGAGAGATGGAAGTATTAAAATGCGAGAACTTAAAGAAATATTATGGAAATCATGAAAATACAGTAAAAGCCTTAGACGGTGTGGATTTATCTGTAGAAAAAGGAGAATTTGTTGCGATTGTCGGTTCGTCAGGTTCTGGAAAATCGACCCTGTTGCATCTGTTTGGTGGCTTGGATGAGCCAACCTCTGGAAAGGTATTTGTAGATGGAAAAGAAATTTATCAGTTAAAAAAAGATGCACTCTGTATTTTCAGAAGAAGAAAGATTGGTTTTGTATTTCAAAGCTATAATTTAGTTCCGGTCTTGAATGTGTACGAAAATGTGGTACTTCCGGTTGAGCTTGATGGAGACAAAGTAGACACAGCTTATATTAAAGAAGTCATCGGGCTTTTGGGATTAAATAAGAAATTAGAAAGCCTTCCAAGTCAGCTTTCGGGAGGACAACAGCAAAGGGTTGCAATTGCAAGGGCGCTGGCAGCGAAACCGGCAATTCTTTTGGCGGATGAGCCGACCGGAAATCTTGATTCAGCGACCAGTCAGGATGTGCTTGGACTTTTGAGAGTGACCAGTGAGCGGTTTCATCAGACGATTGTGATGATTACACACAATGAAGAAATTGCCCAGATGGCGGATCGAATCATTCGGATTGAAGATGGAAAAATTGTGTCCGGAAAGCAGACCTTGCAGATAATGGACAAAAATCCAAATCAGAAAGAGGGTGCAGACTGTGTCGAACGTGAAAAATAAAAAGATGATCAATCAAATTGCATTGAAGTCTTTAAAGGCAAGAAAAAAGCGAAATTTAATTGCAATTTTAGCCATTGTATTAACCTCTGTTTTATTTACTGCGCTGTTTACGATTGGAGGAAGTCTGATTGAAAAAAATCAGGAATCTACAATGCGGCAGGTCGGAGGCAGTGCTCATGCAGGATATAAATACTTAACAAAATCAGAATATGAAAAAGTGGCAAAAGATAAGGGCTTAAAATCGGTTTCTTATCGAATTGCACTTGCTGATGCAGAGAATAAGCCTTTGATTAAAGTACGCACAGAAATGGCTTATTATGAGGAGTTGGAGGCAAAATGGAGTTTTTGTTATCCGGAAGAAGGGCACATGCCGAAGAAAGAAAATGAATGTGTGGCAAGCGATTTGACCTTAAAGGCATTGGGCGTTCCGTGCAAAATCGGTGAGAAATTTTCGGTTGATTTTAGTGTAAGAGGAAAGAAATATTCCAAAGAATTTATCCTGTGCGGATGGTATAAGGGAGATCGTGTTTCGATGTCACAGGTAATGTGTGTTTCGAAAAAACTGGTCAATCAGCTTGCACCAACTGCAGAGAGCTATCAATATGGAGGAGATATAGCAGGAAGTTATATGGTAGATTTTAACTTCAAGACCTCGTTTAATCTTAAAAAACAGCTGGAAGAATTAAATAAGCGGATTGGTTTCGAAGAAAAATCAACGGGAGTGAACTGGGCATATCTTGGAATGAAGGCAGACGCTGAAACAGTTGTACTTATTGTTGTAATGCTTGGCATTATTCTGATTTCCGGCTATCTGATTATTTACAATATTTTTTACATTAATGTGTTTGGAGACATTCGGTTTTATGGACTTTTAAAGACAATTGGAACGACAAAAAAACAGCTTGGAAAAATAGTAAGAAAACAGGCAAATCTGCTTTCTCTTGCAGGAATTCCGATTGGACTTATTTTGGGTGCGGTTGTGGGTGCAGGATTACTTCCGATTATCTGTGCCAATTTAAGTATGGGGGATACAGAAGGAACAAATGTGGTGCTTCATCCATGGATTTTTATCGGTTCGGCAGTCTTTTCTTTTTTGACGGTTCAAATCAGCTGTATCAAGCCGTGCCGTATCGTAGCAAAGATTTCCCCAATCGAAGCTGTGAAGCTGACCGAAAGCTCTGTAAATGCAAAGGTAAAAGGGAAAAAGAGAAGAACTCATAAGCTTACCATGCATGCTTTTGGGCTGGCAAATATCAAAAGAAATCGAAAAAAAGCAGTATTGGTTGTATTTTCCTTATCGTTAAGTCTGATTCTGCTTAATACGGTTTATACGTTGCTAAAGGGATTTGATATGGATAAATATGTATCAAACAGGAGTGTAAGCGATTATATGGTAACGGATGCGACAACGGATAATCCGGCACTTTCAGAAAGAACGGAAGATGGAGTCACCAGTGATTTCTTGACGGAATTACGGGAACAGGATGGAATCAAAGAAAGCGGAAATGTCTATTACAGCGAATGGGAACAGAAGTTATCAGACTGGGAAAAAGAACGATTGGAAGAGAGAATCTGGAAGGATTGGAAGAAAAATTTTGCTTACATGATTCAGTCGATTGGTGAAGAGGACATGAAACAGGAAATAGACGCCGATAAAGAGCGTGGGAGCATCACAGCAAAAATGTATGGTTTGGACCAGCTGGTATTTGAAAAGTTAAAATGTGAGCAGGGCGAATTAGATTGGGAGAAATTCAAGAGTGGAAATTATATTGTGGTCAATCAATTCGAATCGGATGATGGCGAGAAACCGATTTACGATGTTGGAGACAAAATCACGTTGACTGGAGAAAATGGGTTTACGAAAGAGTATGAGGTGATGGCACTTGTGTCGATGCCTTATCCGGCAGAATTTCAGATGTATTTTTCACTTGAGATAAATTATATTCTTCCCTCTTCAGAATTTTTAAATTACTTTGAAGGCAGACAGCCGATGAAAACATTATTTAATGTATCAAAAAAAGATGAAAAACAGATAGAGAGCTGGCTGGAAAATTATTGTACGAATATCAACGATGATTTAACTTATACTTCAAAATCAACGATGGAGGCAGAATTTGCGACGCTTCAAAATATGATTGTAATCGTTGGTGGATTTCTAAGTTTTGTGTTGGCATTGATTGGAATTTTAAATTTTGTAAATACGATTTTGACCGGAATTTTATCAAGGAAACAGGAATTTGCCATGCTCGAATCAGTGGGAATGACCAGAAAACAATTAAGAGAGATGTTGATGTGGGAAGGCGGATATTATGCGCTTTTTACAAGTATAGTAGCAGTTCTTGCGGGAAGTATTTTAAGTATGACTTTAATAAAAAGTTATACATCCGGATTTTTCTTTTTTACATGGAAATTTACTGTACTTCCAATTCTAATCTGTATACCGTTTTTGCTTTTGATTGTGCTTTTCGTACCGTATCTGGCATGCGAAAAAATGTGTCGTATAAGTGTTGTAGAACGGATACGGAGCGGAGAATAAAAAAGAAGATAATAGTCAGGTGAATATCCGCTTTACTTAAGATACCAAAGTCAAAAGGTGGTTTATCCCCATCATGTCTTTTGACCTTGGTATCTTATCATGTTACAATAGAAAAAAATGTAGAAAGATGGGGAAATCATCAATGAACAGTAACTTACAGGAAAAATATTTAGCAATTCTGCAGGAAGAGTTAGTACCGGCGATGGGGTGCACAGAACCAATTGCACTGGCTTATGCTTCTGCAAAGGCAAGAGAAATATTAGGATGTGAACCGGAATATATTGTGGCAAAATGTTCGGGAAATATGATTAAAAATGTGCGTTGTGTAACGATTCCAAATTCAGGAGGAATGACAGGAATCGAAACAGCCTGTATTTTAGGAGCTATTGCAGGTCACTCAGAAAATAAAATGGAAGTTTTAGAAAAGGTAACGGAGGAGCAGAGAGCGCAGACGAAAAAATTGCTGGAACAAAAACGTTGTGAAGTTGAATTTCTGGATTCGGATATTCCATTGCATTTTATGGTTGAAGTGTCAGCAGGAGCAGATTCAGCAATGGTTGAAATCCGTTATTCACATACGAATATTGCAAAAATAGAAAAAAATGGAGAAACGATTTTTATCGGTGATGAGAACGAAGCAACCGGAGGTGGTCTGACAGACCGTTCTGTGCTTACTTTGGAGAATATTAAACAGTTCGCAGATGAAGTGCCATTGAATTTAGTACGTCCGATGATTGAACGACAGATTCGATATAATATGGATATTGCTTATGAGGGGATTTCCGGAGATTATGGTCTTGGAATTGGAAGAGTGCTGCGTGAGAGTTATGCAGACGGAGTAGTGACTCGTATGAAAGCCTATGCAGCAGCCGCTTCAGAGGCAAGGATGAGTGGCTGTGATATGCCGGTTATTATTAATTCAGGAAGTGGAAATCAGGGAATTGCATCCTCTGTTCCCGTAATCGTGTATGCAAGAGAAAAAAATTACAGAAATGATGAATTGTATCGGGCACTGGTTTTTTCAGGTCTTTTGACCACGTACCAAAAAATGTTTATTGGAAAACTGTCTGCATTTTGTGGTGCGGTTTCTGCTTCTTGTGCATCGGCTGCCGCAATCACTTATTTATGTGGAGGAAGTGTTGCGCAGATTAAAGCAACGATTGACAATACATTGGCAAATATTCCGGGAATTATCTGTGATGGTGCAAAAATCTCCTGTGCAGCAAAAATTGCATCCAGTATAGACGCGGGAATGATGGCACATTATCTTGCAATGAATCATAAGGCATATAAAGCATATACCGGAATTGTTAAAGAGGATACAGAAGAAACAATCAGCTGTGTGGGATATATCGGAAAAGTCGGAATGCATCAGACGGATAAAGAAATTATTAAAATGATGCTGGATACGCAGACGGAACAGGAAAATGGAAAAACGGGTGCTAATCCGGAACAGGGAAAATAGGAAAATAATACAATAGAGTTTGGAGAATACCCTGTAAATCCAGGGCATACACTGTAAAAACAGCGTCTTCGGAGGCTTATCCGTTGAAAGATTATATCGAAGAACGGGCAGTGGAAATTGCATGCTATATTATTGAAAACAAAGGAACTGTGCGTCAGGCCGCAAAGAAATTTGGAATCAGCAAAAGTACGGTACATAAAGACTGTACCGAGCGTCTGATTCAGATTAATCCTACTTTGGGATTAGAAGTACGCCAGGTATTGGACAGGAATAAATCAGAACGGCATATTCGTGGTGGAATTGCAACGAGGGAGAAATATCTTTTAATGCATGAAAAAGAAGGACAAAAGTAGAAGAGGAGACAGAAAGATGGTCAAAAAAGCAGCAGTAACAAAGGAATATACTCATGTAACACATCCATTTCCGGCACTTTATAATAAAGAATCAGAAATTTTGATACTAGGAAGTCTCCCGTCTGTAAAATCGAGAGAGCAGATGTTTTTTTATGGGCATCCGCAGAATCGATTTTGGAAAGTAATCGCAGCAGTGTTAAATGAACCGGTGCCAAAGAATATCGAAGAAAAGAAAGCAATGTTATATCGGCATCATGTAGCACTTTGGGATACTATTTACAGTTGTGATATTATTGGGTCCAGTGACAGCAGTATTAAAAATGTAGTTCCGACGGATTTAAAAGCGATTGTAAAAGATAGCAATGTAAAACGAATCTTCTGTAATGGAAAAACTTCCGGAACGTATTTTCGAAAATATCAGCAGAAAGAGCTTGGAATTGAAGCGGAAGTACTTCCATCAACCAGTCCGGCAAATGCAGCATATTCGGTGGAAAGACTGGTTGGAATATGGAAAGAGAAAATTGGAGAAATGTAGGGAAAATAAAAAAATGGGAAGAGAGAGGAGAGCGTATCCTCTCTTTTTTTACGAACATTTAACAGATTCTTATCAGGAAGATGATAGTTTGAAAAAAGAAAAATGATAGAATATAGCATGGTTATGGTCAAAAAAACGAATAAAATCATGAAGGAGGAAAAAATGGCAGAAATTGCACTGCGAAATGTCTGTAAGCAGTTTAATTCGAAACAGTATGGTGTAAAAGATTTTAATCTGGATATTCATGATAAAGAATTTGTGATTTTCGTGGGTCCTTCTGGCTGTGGAAAATCCACTACATTGAGATTGATTGCAGGGTTAGAAGAAATTACAGATGGAGAACTTTGGGTTGATGGAGAAATTTGCAACTATTTGGAGCCAAAAGAAAGAGAAATGTCGATGGTATTTCAAAATTATGCATTGTATCCCAATATGACAGTTTATGGAAATATTGCTTATGCACTTAAAATACGTAAAGTACCAAAAAAAGAAATTGATGAGAGAGTAAGAGAAGTAGCAAAGATTTTGGAAATTGAATCTTTATTAGATAGAAAGCCAACTGCATTGTCCGGAGGGCAAAAGCAGAGGGTTGCAATTGGAGCAGCGATTGTTCGACAGCCAAAAGCATTTCTTATGGATGAGCCACTTTCTAATCTGGATGCAAAATTACGAACTCAGATGCGTGTGGAGTTACAAAAATTACATAAACAATTACATACAACGATTATTTATGTCACTCATGACCAGACAGAAGCGATGACCCTGGGGACGAAGATTGTTGTTATGAAGGACGGAATGATTCAGCAGGTGGATACACCCAAAAATATTTACAATCATCCGGTAAATAAATTTGTGGCAGGATTTGTAGGTTCACCGTCTATGAATTTTATTGAGTGTGAAGTTGCAGAGGAACTTGGTAAAACCGTATTGTTTTTTGGTACTAAAGGTTTGGTAAAAAAAGTATATCCGACGGGGCAGAACGAAGAAGTACTACGGGGAAATTATATGAGAAAACGTGTGATTTTGGGAATTCGTTCTGAAGATATTTATGCTCTGGAAGAAGCTGAGAAAAAAGGACTGTTAAAGAACAGCATTGGAATAAAAGAAACTGTTATTAACAGAGAAATGCTTGGCGCAGAAATTATGCTTTATTTTGAAGAACAGGATAGAACCTGTGCAGTTCGATTAGACCCGTCCAATCAGACGAAAGTATGGGAAGAGATAGATTTGTATTTTGATATGGAAAAAATCCATATTTTTGATATCGATACAGAAGAAAATATTCTTTATAGGGGAAGATGATAATAAGATGAAAAAAGAAAATACTTTTAAAATTACGCCATATTTGTATTTGGTGCCAAGTCTTCTGATATTTGCTGTATTTTTGTTCTATCCATTTATAAAAACTGTTTATTTAAGTCTTTTTATGACAAATAAAATGGGGCAGGCAAAAATTTTTGTGGGGCTTCAGAATTATATGGAGCTTCTAGGGTCAGAGTCTTTTAGAAACAGTTTAAAGGTTACGCTAATTTTTGTAGTGATTGTTGTTTTTGGTGGAATGTTTCTTGGATTGGTTGCGGCAGTTTTATGTAATAAAGCATTTCCCGGAATTCGGGTGTTTAGTACAGCCTATGCTCTTCCGATGGCAATTGCCTCAAGCTCAGCGGCAATGATTTTCCAGATTATGCTTCATCCATCTGTTGGAATTGTAAATAAACTCTTGGGTTTGGATATTAACTGGTTAAATGACCCGCATACCGCATTATACTGTGTAGCTATTCTTACAGCATGGCTGAATAGTGGAATCAATTTTCTTTATTTTTCAGCGGGACTTGGAAATATAGATGAGACGATTTATGAGAGAGCGTCTGTGGATGGGGCGAGTGGAATCCAGCAGTTTTTTGGATTAACGCTTCCAGGTTTATCTCCAATCATGTTTTATACAGTAGTTGTAAATATTATTCAGGCATTCCAGTCATTTGGTCAGATTAAGATTTTAACAGAAGGTGGTCCGAATGAGTCAACAAATGTAATCGTATATTCTATTTATCGGGATGCATTTTTCAATTATCGATTTGGAAGTGCATCTGCACAGTCCGTTATTTTATTTATCATTATTATGCTTGTGACATTGGTAATGTTTCGAATTGAAAAGAAAGGAGTCAATTACTAATGAGTCAGTTAAACAGTATGACAGTTCCTATGGAGGGGCGCTATTCCAGAAGCGAACTTTTGGAATTGAAAAATAAAATGAATGTCAAAGCACTGGCAAAAAGAAGAAGCAAAACAGCATTCAGACTTGCTGCAAATGTTGTATTTGCAGTCGTGATACTCCTTCCACTGTTGTATGCAGTTAGTATTGCGTTAATGCCATCTAATGAATTGTTTACAACGGAATTAAATCTTTTTCCAAAGCATCCGACATTTCAGAATTTTAAAGATGCCTTTACAACAGTGCCGTTACTACGATTTATTTTAAATTCTTTTATAATGGCAGGTTGTATTACAATTGGACAGATTATTTCATGTTCTCTTGCAGCGTTTGCATTTTCTTTTCTGGAATTTAAAGGGAAAGGTATTTTTTTCGCAATTGTTATGGCAACCATGATGGTTCCGGGTGAAGCAACGATTATTTCTAATTATCTGACGGTTGGAAGTTGGGGGATTTTAGATACTCATGCAGTTTTGATTATTCCGTATCTGACATCTGCAATGGGAATCTTTTTATTCCGTCAGTTCTACATGACATTTCCAATGTCGCTTTATGAATCTGCAAAACTGGATGGATGCAGTAATCTAAAATTCATTGTAAAAATTTTGCTTCCATTAACGAAATCAGCAATCGGTGCTATGGCTGTTTACACATTTATTAATGCATGGAATATGTATATGTGGCCACTTTTGGTTACAGGTTCAAATAATATGAGAACCGTACAGATTGGTATCAGTATGCTTGATAGTGTAGATTCCCAGTCCATTACTTTGATGATTGCAGGAGTGGTAATGATTATAATTCCATCCATATCGATTTTCATTATTGGGCAGAAGCAGCTGATTAAGGGAATGTTCTCCGGAGCGGTAAAAGGTTAACAACAAATTTGTATTTACTATATTTCATTTATTAGGAGAAAAATTATGAAGAAAAAAACAGTTTCATTATTACTTGTGGCAGCAATGACTGTCGGAATGCTTGCAGGTTGCGGAAATGGAAAAACTTCGGTTAGTCAGGGAGAATCATCGGATGCGACCAATGACAGTGAAGCAGTAGAAATGGCAGATGCAGATGAGGTAGACGGAACGACCATTACATTCTGGCATTCTATGGGCGGTGTAAATGGACAGGCTATTGATACACTTGTAAAGAAATTTAATGATGAAAATGAATACGGTATCACCGTAGAAGCACAGTACCAGGGAGAATATGACGATTCTCTGAATAAACTAAAGAGTGCTCAGATTGGAAATATGGGAGCTGATTTGGTACAGGTTTATGAAATTGGTACCAGATTTATGATGGAGTCAGGCTGGATTGTTCCGATGCAGGAAATGGTTGATGCAGATCAGTATGATGTGTCAGAAATTGAACCGAATCTTGCTGCTTATTATACGATTGATAATAAATTGTATTCTATGCCTTTTAACTCATCAACACCAATTATGTATTATAATAAAGATATGTTTGAGAAAGCGGGTATCACAGAAATTCCGGACAGTCTTGAGGCAATTGACCAGATTGGAGACCAGCTACTGAGTAAAGGAGGAGCTGGCGAAGTTATGTCTCTTGGTATTTATGGCTGGTTCTTTGAACAGTTGATTGGAGAGCAGGGTCTGGATTATGCCAATAATGGAAATGGACGAGAAGAGGCTGCAACAGCGGTTGATTTTGACCAGAACGGAGCTGCAAAAAATATTTTAACAGCATGGCAGAAACTTAATAAGGATGGATATGCACCAGTTGTTGGAAAAGGCGGAGATGCAGGTCTTGCAGATTTCTCATCAGGAAAATCCGCAATTACACTGGGGTCTACTGCTTCTCTAAAACAGATTCTTCAGGATGTAAATGGAAAATTTGAAGTTGGAACTGCATATTTCCCGAAAGTGTCTTCAAGTGATGAAGGCGGGGTTTCTATTGGCGGGGCTTCTCTTTGGGCATTAAATAATAATGATCCTAAAAAACTCCGTGCAACCTGGGAATTTGTGAAATTTTTAATTTCACCGGAATCACAGGCATACTGGAATGCTGAAACAGGATACTTCCCAGTCACAACAAAAGCGCATGATGAGCAGGTATTTAAAGATAATATCGCACAGTATCCACAGTTCCAGACAGCAATTGACCAGCTGCATGATTCTTCTCCGGAATATTGCGGAGCGCTGTTGAGTGTTTTTCCAGAAGCAAGAGCAACTGTTGAGTCTGAGATTGAAAGTATGTTAAACGGAAAAGAAGATGTAGATACAGCAGTACAAAAAATGTCAGATTCGATTAATAAGGCAATTACAGATTATAATACTGTAAATAACTAAAAAAGAGGGAATAAAATTGGATAAAACAAAAATCTTTGCACATAGAGGTGCAAGCGGATATGCTCCAGAAAATACACTGGAAGCGTTTGCACTTGCGGTTTCACAAAAAGCGGACGGAATAGAACTTGATGTTCAACTTACCCGTGATGGTGTTCCGGTCGTGATTCATGATGAAACCATTGACAGAGTGACATCGAAAACAGGATATGTCAAAGATTATACGTTAAAAGAATTAAAGAAACTGACGGTAATGGAGAAACGGTTTCCGGCTTATCCATCATCAAAAATTCCAACGTTAGAAGAAGTACTGGATGCTGTAAAAGCATCCGGTATTTGGGTAAATATTGAGTTGAAAACAGGCATTTACTGGTATCCGGAAATTGAACAGAAAGTTGCCCAAATTGTACAAAAGTGTGATATGGAACAGAGAGTGATTTATTCTTCTTTTAATCATTATAGTATACAGAAGATAAAACAAATTGTTCCGGAGGCTGAAACCGCTTATTTGTACAGTGATGTTATTTGGAACGTGACAGATTATGCTAAAAATACAAAGGTAGATGGTATTCATCCGGCAGTATATCATATAAAAATGGCAGATTTTTTGAATGAATATATAAAGAGTGGTCTTAATGTACGTGTCTGGACGGTAAATGATACAACGGATATGAAATGGCTGATAGAAGCGGGAGTCACCGCAGTTATTACAAATTATCCTGACGTTGCAGTAAAAATAAGAGAACAAAGAGAGAATCAGAATCATGCTGGGAAATAAGAAGTTATTTTTGCTGGATATAGATGGTACAGTCTGCAAAGGAAATCAACTCATTCATGGAACAAGAGAATTTCTGAAAGATATTAAAGCAAACGGCGGGCAGTATGTTTTTATTACAAATAATGCGACGAAAAGTATAGATGATTATATTTATTTTTTTCAGGGACTTGGAATATCTACTAATTACACAAATTTTTTAACAGCATCCTATGCGACAATTGATTATTTGAAAAAACATCATGAAAATGAATTGATTTATGTGTTGGGAACAAAGTCTTTTATTCAGGAACTAAAGAAAAATAAAATTCGTGTAACAACAGACTGTGAGGAAGAAGAAATTACCTGTGTTATAGTTTCTTATGATAATCAGTTGACCTATGAAAAGTTATTGGATACTTGTAAATTACTGAGCACAAAAAAAGTAGATTATCTTGCAACGAATCCGGATTATGTATGTCCAATTGAATTTGGATTTGTGCCGGATTGTGGAGCAATTTGTGAAATGCTTGCACACGCAGTGAAGCAAACACCATACTTCATTGGAAAACCAGAAACAGCTATCGTTGAACTGGCATTGCAAAGAAATCATTATCGCAAAGAAGAGACGGTAATTGTTGGAGATCGTCTTTATACAGATATTTTATGTGGTTATAATGCCGGAGTTGAAACTGTTTTGGTATTATCAGGTGAAGCAACAAAGGAAGAAGCAGATAATTATGAACCTGGTCCAACTTATATTATGCCCTCCGTAAAAAAGTTACATGAAGAATGGAAGAATAGTCTGGTGTAATGAAAAAAATCCTTTTTTCTTTTATTTCTAAACTCCCGGGACACACAGTGTGGAATGAAAAATCTCAAAACATCTTCGAATAGATTGCTATTTGTCAGAAAAAAAGGTATGATATAAATTATAAACAATATGATTTGGTCAGATAGAGTGGAATAAGCTGACAAATGGAAAAGCGGAGGTGCGTATGAAAAGAAAGATTACAGGACTGTTTCTGGTGCTGGCAATGTGTTTGTTATTACTGCCAGAGTCGGTATGGGCAGAAGGAGAAGAACAGGGCAGTAAAACAGTAATCACTTCTGTGGACGAATTGCTGAAATTTGCAAAGGCAGTCAATGCAGGTGATTATGATGAAAAAACAGATGCAGTCGTAGTGCTTGATGCAGATTTGGATTTATCGGGTGTGGAATGGACACCGATAGGACAAGCTAATGCTTCCGGAGATATTGAACACTGTTTCAGTGGTAAATTTTATGGGAATGGACATGTGATTTCAAATCTGGATTTTTCTTCCAGTTATGGAAAAGGAGCAGTTGGAGGCTTTTTTGGATACGTTGAAAAGGCGGAAATTTCAAGTCTGACAGTAAAAGGAAACGTTAATGTTACAGCAGACGACAGTGAATATACCTTTTTTGGAACAATTGCAGGATACGCAGAGAATGCTTCTATTTTTGACTGTGTGTCAGAAGTTGGATTTCAGAATAATGGGAAATATATTTATGGATTTATCGGAATGTGTGGATACGCAGAAAATACAAGGATAAATTACTGCGAAAATAAAGGAAATATTACGATAACAGGTGACATGGGAAGTATTTATGCAGGTGGAATTTTAGGATATGCTACTGGAGATACAGAAGTAAGTTATTGTGTAAATACTGGAAATATGATACTGGCAGCAAGTCATGGTGGTGGAATTGTCGGACAGACTAGTGGAAATTCTAAGATTTTAAACTGCTATTCAACAGGAACATTAACCCCGCTCGGAAAAGGGATTACGGATGTTGGAGGAATTGTAGGAACAGTGGGAAATGAAACGACAGTCAGCCACTGTTATTTCGCCGGAAATATTGATTTGTCACAGTATACGGCAACGACTGTTCCATATAGCCGGTTTGGTGGCATTGGTGGAGCAGTTTCAGGTACAGGTACTTTCACGAATAATTATTATACAGAGAAAGAAAATGTTTTGGCGTGCGGAAAAAATGCAGCAGCAGGTACTGCGAAACCATTTGATTCTATGAGAACAGAAGCATTTTATAAAGAAATTGTGGCAGGTGGCGGAAATTATAATTATGTTTCTGAAAAGACTCCGGTTCTGCCAAAACCTAAGTATGAAGTTTCCTTTGCTGTAGTGCCGGCAGAATTGACAAATGTGGTTCTTAAAGTAAATGGAGAAGAAGTGTCTTCAGGTTTGGCTGAATTAGAAGCAGGAACTTATCCGGTTGAAATAACTGCGGATAATTGTAATCCTTTTAGCGGTGAAATTACGGTTACTGCAGATATTGCTACGCATACCCAGACACTGACATTGACTTATAAAGATGCAGATTATACAAAAGCAGATGAAGCAATTAAAAAGGCAAATGCGCTGAAAAAAGAAAATTATAAAGATTTTAGCGGAGTAGAAAAAGCAGTTCAGGCGGTTGTTCGAGGCAAAAATATTACAGAGCAGGAAGAAGTCGATAAGATGACAAAAGCAATAGAAGATGCAATTAGCGCTCTGGAATATAAAGATGCAGATTATACAAAAGTAGATGAAGCAGTTAAAAAAGCAAATTCACTGAAAAAAACAGACTATAAAGACTTTACTGGAGTAGAAAAAGCAGTAAAAGCAGTTGTTCGAGGAAAAGATATCACCGAGCAGGAAGAAGTCGATAAGATGGCAAAAGCAATAGAAGATGCCATTGCTTCACTAGAGAAAAAACAGACCTCATCTACCAAGACAACAACGGATAATGCAAATAAGGCAACAGCAAGCAACTCAAACAAGACAGCAAATAAAGCAGCAACAAATAATGCAAATAAAACGGCAACAAGTAATGCGAATAAGAGTACAACTGCTAAAAATGCACAGACAGGAGATAACAGCAGAATAGAATTTTGGCTTGCTCTGTTTGGAATAAGTGGCTGTGTGGGAATTGGAGCAGTGATTGTTGGAAAAAGAATGAAACATAGAATGAAATAATAAATAATGAATCAGTAATGAATAAGCAGTAGAAAGAGAGTAAGACAGCTGCTGCCGATTATACTGTAAAAATTAAGAAAGTCAGAAAATCTGGCTTTCTTTTTTGTTTTGGAAGAAAAAAAGATAGTTCTTTGCAGAGAAGGGAAAGAATGGTAAGATAAGAGCATAAAAATAAAAGGTTGGGGGAAATAAGATGAATCAGGCAGAAAAAAATAGGATTTGTGAGTTGATAAAACAAAATGAGAAAACAGAAATAGTAATCAATTACACTCTAAAAAGTGGTGCTGCAAAAAGAGCGTCTAAAATCGGAGGAAAGCCAGATGTTCCAAAAGATTTTGAATGGCCAGTTTATGAAGGGAAAGATTTTGAAGATATCAGGAAAGAAAGACCCTTATCATTTATTATACAGATTAATTTAAAGGATGTTGCACCTTATGATAAAGAAGAATTATTGCCGAAACAAGGAATTCTTAGTTTCTTTTATGAAATGCGTTCGATGGATTATGGATATGATCCAGCAAATAAAGGTTGTGCGAAGGTTTATTATTTTCCGGATGAAAATGAACTTGAAGCAATGGATTTTCCGGCAGAATTAGAGAAAGATGCAATCATTTCAGAAATGAAAATTGTAAGGATAAAAAACGAAAAAAGCCTGCCGGTATATGAACAGCTACTTCCGGATTTAGAAAAATTAAAAAAAACAGAGGGAATTGTGTGTGATGATTTAGACGACTATGATGAATGTCTGCAATCCTGTGGAGTTCCGATATTTGAGGAGGGAATGGAATATTATTACGAATGGGCATACAGAAGGATAAAATTGTTAGGGAATCCGGATGTCTTACAGGGTCGAATGGAAGAAGAATGTGAAGGAGTTACAAGGGGATATTATCTAGGCAGAGGATGGCAGGATGTGCCGGAGCAGGAAAGAGAGGAAATTTGGGAAAAAGGTAAGGATTGGATGCTTTTATTTCAGGTGGGAACAATAGATGGATACGATGATGAATACAGATGGGAATATCAAGGAAACCTTTATTTTTGGATAAAAAAGCAGGATTTAAAGATGCGAAATTTTGAAAATGTATGGTTGATTTTGCAGTGTTTATAAATAATAAAAGAGTCTGGAACGTTCCGACTCTTTTATTTTTCTCATCGCAAGAGTATAATAGACTCATCTGAAAATGTACAAAATAGTATGGAGTGTGAGTGAAAAATGAAGCGATTTTTTTCAAATGAGGATTTGAAAAAACTGATTGTACCATTGATTATCGACCAGTTTCTGCAGGCATTTGTAGGACTGGCAGATTCTATTATGGTAGCAAGTGTAGGAGAAGCAGCCGTATCGGGAGTTTCGTTAATTGATACAGTAATGGTTTTAATTATTAATATTTTTACGGCATTAGCTACGGGTGGCGCAGTAATTGCCGGTCAGTTTATTGGAAAACAAAAAGAGGCTGAGGCATGTAAGGCAACGAATCAGCTGTTGTTATTTACGGTGAAAGCATCGGTTGTGGTTATGGCATTGGGATATCTTGGTAGAAATGTAATCCTGCATGGTATTTTTGGTAAAATCGACGCAGATGTTATGTATAACTGTAATATTTACCTTTTAATTGTGTTTGCGTCAATCCCAATGATTGCAGTATATAACGCAGGTGCAGCTATTTTTCGTTCCATGGGAAATTCAACCATTGCCATGATTACTTCATTGATTATGAATGCAGTTAATCTTGGAGGAAATGCAGTTTTAATTTATGGATGCCACAGAGGAATTGAGGGAGTAGCTATTCCAACTTTAGTATCAAGATGTGTAGCGGCAGCGATTATATTGGTTCTGTTAAATAATCAGAGTCGTCAGATTCATATCTTTCATCCATTTTCATTTCATACAGACTGGAATCTTTTGAAAAAGATTTTGTATATTGGAATCCCGAACGGTCTGGAAAACAGTATGTTTCAGCTTGGAAAAATTCTGGTACTCAGCCTGGTGACGAGTTTTGGAACTGCTTCGATTGCAGCAAATGCGGTATCTAATAATATTGCAATGTTTGCGGTACTGCCTGGAATGTCAATTGGATTTGCAATGCTCACGGTATCGGCGCAGTGTGTTGGAGCGGGAGATTTTGAACAGGTAAAATATTATACGAAAAAATTAATGAAGCTGACGTACATCTGTTTGATTTTAATGAATATTTTGGTGGTGCTTCTGCTTCCATTCATTATAAAAGTTTATGGATTATCAGCGGAAGCCAGTGAATATGCAAGAAGAATTTTGATTTATCATAGCTGCTGTGTTGTAACTATCTGGCCATTGTCTTTCTCACTTGCAAATACTTTGCGTGCGGCAGCTGATGTAAAATATACGATGATACTGGCGATTGTCTCCATGTGGACGTTTAGAATTGGATTCAGTTATATTTTAGGCTCGTATTTAAAATGGGGAGTATTTGGAATATGGGTTGCAATGACGATTGACTGGCTGTTTCGGTCTATCTGTTTTACTATCCGTTACCTGGGTGGAAAGTGGAAACATGCTTCCCTTGTATAAAATGATGTGAGTGCTATCTAAATCTTCGAGTTTGGGAACGATTTTGCAGCGGACTTCGCGTCATAAATGCCTGAATTTTTGAGGTTACATAAAACGAATGTTTCTATTGACTAACAGGTATTTCGTGTCATAGAATAACATAAAATCTTAAAAACGCCGAGGGCGACGTAAAACGAAACAGGCAGGAAAGAGAGAAAAATCTTTACGTGCCGGGTCACAAAAGTGACAGCAGGTGAAAATGAAAAGCATCTGTGGGACAGTAGTTTACTTATTGTTCCACAGGTGCTTTTTTCTTTATTTTATAGGAGCATCCTATGAAACAAAAAAATACTCTGCACTAATCCCACTGTGACAGGTTGCGAAGTGACTGCGTTTATGAGTAAGTAGCGAAGTGGATTGCAAATGTCCGCTTTACAGAAGAAGGAGGATATAAAAATGGATGCAGAACAGTTAGAACAGCTTTCAGATGAAAAATCAAAAAAGATAGTGATGAGAGTATCCGGAGTTACAATTGCAGGAAATCTTGTTTTATCATTGCTGAAATTATTAGCTGGTATTTTAGGGCATTCCGGTGCTATGATTTCTGATGCAGTGCATTCTGCTTCAGATGTATTTAGTACAGTTGTGGCAGTGATTGGAATCAACATTTCAAGAAAAAAATCTGACAAAGATCATCAGTATGGTCATGACAGAATGGAATGTGTGGCAGCAATTATTTTGGCAGTGATTTTATTTGCAACAGGAATTGGAATAGGAATCAATGGTTTAGAACAGATTATAAAAGGAGTGGAAGGAAATAAAGCTCCTGGTTTGGTTGCGCTTGTTGCAGCAGTGGTATCAATTGCAACAAAAGAATGGATGTACTGGTACACAAGAGGGGCAGCGAGGAAAATTAATTCGGGGGCACTTATGGCAGATGCATGGCATCACCGCTCCGATGCATTATCTTCTGTTGGTGCATTTATCGGTATTTTAGGTGCTCGAATGGGATATCCGATTTTAGACCCGATTGCAAGTGTTGTGATTTGTATTTTTATTGGGAAAGCAGCCTACGATATTTTCAAAGATGCCGTGGATAAAATGGTGGATAAATCTTGTGATGAAAAAACAATTCAGAAAATGAGAGAAGTGATTGCAAGTCAGACCGGAGTGGAAAATATTGATTTGCTCCAGACCAGATTGTTTGGTGCAAAAATTTATGTGGATATCGAAATTGCAGCAGATAAAACACTTTCTCTGGAAAATGCGCATGAAATAGCGCAGAGAGTACATGATGCGGTTGAGAAAAATTTTCCTCTTGTAAAACATTGTATGGTGCATGTGAATCCGATGTAAAAGCAAAGCGGGCTTAGGGATATTGTAAATTAAAGGTGTTTTTTTGAAAGATCTTGTAAAATCCGGTTAGATGGCTTATAATATGAGCACTTAGACAATGCAAAAATTAAAATGCATACTTCTAAATCATGAAAAAGCTGATTAAAAAGATTCAAAAAAGAACAGGAGGAGAGTTTGTTGAAGAGAGAAACCGTAATTGTACTTGATTTTGGTGGTCAGTACAACCAGTTAATTGCAAGACGTGTGCGTGAATGCAACGTATATTGTGAAATTTTTTCTTACAAAACAGATATCGAAAAAATTAAAGAAATGCAGCCGAAGGGAATTATTTTTACCGGAGGACCAAACAGCGTATATTTAGAGGATTCACCAACTTATACAAAAGAAATTTTTGAATTGGGAATCCCTGTACTCGGAATCTGCTATGGTGCGCAGCTGATGATGCACTTATTAGGCGGAAAAGTAGAGACAGCGCCTGTAAGAGAATATGGTAAAATCGAAGTTACGGTTAACCAGTCAACAAAACTCTTTGAAAATGTATCCGAGAAAACAATTTGCTGGATGAGTCACAATGATTATATTGCAGAAGCTGCACCAGGATTTGAAATTATTGCACATACTGATGACTGTCCGGTAGCAGCTGTTCAAAATACAGAGAAGAACCTGTATGCCGTACAGTTCCATCCGGAAGTACTCCATACAAAAGAAGGAAAGACAATGCTTTCTAACTTTGTATACAATGTATGTGAATGTTCTGGTGACTGGAAGATGGATTCTTTCGTAGAAGAAAGTATCAAAGCTATCCGTGAAAAAGTAGGCGATGGAAAAGTACTCTGCGCACTGTCTGGCGGTGTAGACTCTTCTGTAGCAGCAGTTATGTTATCAAAAGCAGTTGGAAATCAGTTAACTTGTGTATTTGTAGATCATGGTCTGCTTCGTAAAAATGAAGGAGATGAAGTAGAAGCTGTATTTGGACCGACAGGACCTTACAACTTAAACTTTATCCGTGTCAATGCTCAGGAACGTTTCTATGGTAAATTAAAAGGTGTAGAAGAACCAGAGAAAAAACGTAAAATCATCGGTGAAGAATTTATTCGTGTATTCGAAGAAGAAGCAAAGAAAATCGGAACTGTTGATTTCTTAGTACAGGGAACAATTTATCCGGATGTAGTAGAAAGTGGTGTAGGTGGCGAATCTACTGTTATTAAATCTCATCACAATGTAGGTGGTCTTCCGGAATATGTAGATTTCAAGGAAATTATTGAACCACTTCGTGATTTATTCAAAGATGAAGTTCGTAAAGCAGGTCTGGAACTTGGTATTCCGGAATATCTTGTATTCCGCCAGCCATTCCCAGGTCCGGGTCTTGGAATTCGTATTATCGGTGAAGTTACCGCTGAGAAAGTGAAAATGGTACAGGATGCAGATGCAATCTGGCGTGAAGAAATCGCAAATGCCGGGTTAGATAAAGAAATCGGACAGTACTTTGCAGCGCTTACCAATATGCGTTCTGTAGGTGTTATGGGTGATGAAAGAACTTATGATTACGCAATTGCACTGCGTGCGGTAACAACGACTGATTTCATGACAGCAGAAAGCGCAGAAATTCCGTGGGATGTAATCGGAAAAACAACAAGCAGAATTGTAAATGAAGTAAAACACATCAATCGTGTCATGTATGACTGCACTGGAAAACCACCAGCAACGATTGAGTTCGAATAAATCGAGTTGCTTAAAAAAGCCAGTGTTTATGCGGGTTTCAGCGATTTCGATTAGTCTTTTGATAACAAATTGATAACAGTCATAGCAAGTGCCATTATTCTTGTTATCCAGTGGTTTATGGGTAACGGAACAATTAACAGGTGGCTTGCAGACTAAAGTTCGGAGCTTGGCTCTGAACAAATTCCATATTATAAACTAAGCCCTTAGCTGTGGTTAATAACCATAGTTAAGGGCTTTTTTGTCGTTGCCAAAGCATCTGTAGGGAGCTGCCAGTGGCAGGTCCTGTAGGTGCTTATTTATCTTTCAAGTGGTCTTTGAATGCTTCCACGAGAGCGTCACTTAATTCCTGTGATGGAACTTTTGCCCAACGCTGTGTGGTGTCGAACTCTGGATAATGGTAACGCCAGTTATCGTATTCTTCTCTGTTGATTTCTTCGGAAGATAGCTTGTCTGCCTGTTCTTTCCAAGCATACAGCATTTTGAGGAGTTCATATGCTTCTCTGCCTTTGTCCTTGTTGACCTTTAAGCATACCTCTCCGTCTGCTTCACTGACAGTAAGACCGTAAATATCTTCAAGGGTAAACAGAGTGTGCATAAGACCGATATAGCTGTCTATGTCAGGAACATCAAGAGCCTGTGGAGAAACATCAAGCACCTGTGCCAATGCATTTGTAAGGTCTGCTTTCGGTTTGCGTGTACCAGTTTCGTACTGTGCCAAACGCACATCAGCACTCTTTTCTGGAAAACCGATTGCTGTACCGAGATACTTTTGTGTCATACCACGCATTAGTCTGAAAAAATGTATTCTTTCGCTGATAGCCATAATGATACGCTCCTTTTATATTTAGTGAAATAAGTATAGCAGAAATGTTTAGTGGAAGTCAAGAAAAACCGAAACAAAAATGTTTAATATTTTCTTTGCAACCACTTGACAATAGCAAATATGTTTAGTAAAATAAATTACGAATTAAACAAATATGCTTAATGCGACAACTGAATGACCGTCCGAAAAGCCAAACCGCCAAGACCTCGTCGGAGCAAGTTCCGTATCGTTCGCTTGTGTGCAAGCACAAAAGCTCATTCGCTGCACTGCTCCTCCTCTTCCCCAAAAGTCTCCGACTTTTCGGGAACCCCTATACGAGCGAGCGCCTGATGTACTGCGGTGCATTGGGACAGCACAGCGCCTGCCGACAAGCAGGAGTGCCTGTTGGAACTTTAACACGGAGAAAGCGGCAAGCAAAAAATTATTTTAAGAAAGGAAGAAAAAGGATATGGAAAACAGATTTATCCGAGCCGAAGATGTGGCTCAGGAACTAAACGTATCAAAACCTTATGCATATAAACTCATCAGACAATTAAATGAGGAATTGAAAGCAAAGGGCTTTATTACGATTGCAGGGCGTGTAAATCGCCAGTATTTTTACGAAAGGCTCTACGGAGCAGGAAAGGGGGAAATGTAAATGCCGGTATTTAAGAATGAAGATAACGGTACTTGGTATGTGATGGCAAGGTATGTGAACTGGAAAGGGGAACGCAAGCAGAAATGCAAGCGTGGCTTTGCTACCAAACGAGAAGCACAGGAATGGGAAAGAATGTTCAAATTGCAGACTTCTTCAGACCTTGATATGAGTTTTGAAGCCTTTACGGAGCTTTATATCAATGATGTGAAGAACCGTTTGAAGGAAAACACGTGGCTTACCAAAGAGCATATCATACGCACAAAGATACTTCCGTATTTCGGGAAACTGAAAATCAGCGAGATTTCCACAAAGGAGATTATTACTTGGCAGAATGAAATGCTTGCCTATCGTGATGAGAAGAAAAAGCCTTATTCACAGACGTATCTGAAAACGCTGCACAATCAGTTGTCCGCCATTTTCAATCACGCTGTCCGCTACTATGAACTGCGTTCCAATCCTGCGGCAAAGGTGGGAAATATGGGACGTGAGGAACACAAGGAAATGCTGTTCTGGACAAAGGAAGAATACAAGAAATTCTCTTTTGAGATGATGGACAAGCCTGTTTCCTTTTATGCGTTTGAAATGCTTTACTGGTGCGGTATCCGAGAGGGCGAGCTGTTAGCTTTGACTCCGGCAGATTTCAACTTTGATAAGGAAACAGTCACAATCAATAAATCCTATCAGCGTTTGAAAGGGCAGGATGTGATTACTTCTCCGAAAACGAAAAAGAGCAACCGCACGATTAAAATGCCGAAGTTTCTGTGTGAGGAAATGAAAGAATATCTCGGTATGCTTTACGGATTGAAGAAGAAAGACCGTATCTTTACGGTGACGAAAAGCTATCTTCATCACGAGATGGACAGAGGGGCAAAGGCGGCAGGCGTGAAGCGTATCCGCATTCACGATCTCCGTCACAGCCACATTTCACTCTTGATTGATATGGGCTTTTCTGCGGTGGCGATTGCTGACCGAGTTGGTCACGAAAGTATTGATATTACTTATCAGTACGCACACCTCTTTCCGTCAAAGCAGATTGAGATGGCAGAAAAATTAGATGATTTAGGGAAAGGAGATTTTGAAAATGTCAGCTAAGAACAGAGATAACAAAAATCGTTGGAGGAATATCACAGTAGGGTTTCGAGTATCGCCCGAAGAAAACGAACTCATTAACAGAGCTGTAGCTCTATCAGGATTGCCAAAACAGGAGTATTGTTACCGCCGTTGCTTAAATCAGGATGTGGTGGTACAGGGCAATCCGAGAGTGTATAAGGCGTTGAAAACGGAATTTGCCACAGTCCTTGCGGAACTGAAAAGGATTGAAGCAGGAAAAGGTGTGGATGATGAACTGCTGAGTGTAATAGAACTGATTTCCATTATTCTCGGCGGTTTGAAAGGAGAGGATGCGAATGGAGAATAAAAAAGAAATGACTATTCCAAATGTATCTGCGGCAACAGATGCGGAACAGTCACTTTCCAAATGTACTGACAATAGTATAGTCAATCAGGATACGGATTTCAAGGGGTACGAGCAATCTTTTGAAGAAATGCAAAGGGAAATACTCAGACAGTTAGACCCTTCCTATCTGAAAACAGTATCAATGACAACGCTGTATGATACGGTGTTTGAGGTTCAGACACCACTTATCGACGGTCTGCTCCAAAGGGGAACTTACCTTTTCGTAGGTTCCCCGAAAGTGGGAAAGAGCTTTATGATGGCACAGCTTGCCTATCATATCAGCACAGGCACACCGCTTTGGGAGTATAAGGTGCGTAAGGCAACGGTGCTTTATTTTGCCCTTGAAGATGATTACCCACGTTTGCAGAAGCGATTGTTTCAGATGTTCGGTGCAAAGGAGACAGGCAATCTGTATTTCGCAACGGAATGTAAAACGGTCAATGGCGGACTGGAAGAACAGATAAGAGGGTTTATGAGGGAACACCCAGACACAGGCTTGATTATCATAGACACCTTAAAGCGTGTGCGTGAAGCAGGCGGAGCAGATTACAGCTACGCAAGTGATTATGATGTTGTGGCAAGGCTGAAAGCGTTGGCAGACAGTTACAAGGTTTCAATGCTTATTGTTCATCATACACGCAAACAAAAATCGGAAGATATATTCGATATGATTTCAGGCACGAATGGTCTGATGGGTGCGGCAGACGGTGCATTTGTTCTCAGTAAGGACAAGCGTACTTCCAACAATGCCACACTTGATGTTGCTGGCAGAGACCAGCAGGATATGAAAATCCATCTTGTAAGGGACAGCGAGCGATTGGTGTGGAACTTTGCAAAATCGGAAACGGAGATGTGGAAAGAACCGCCCGAACCTCTGCTTGAGAAGATAGCGGATACGCTCTTTTCGGAAAGTGACAGATGGGAAGGAACTGCTTCGGAACTTTGCGAAAGGCTTGCGGTGGATATAAAGCCGAATGTACTTTCTTTAAGGCTCAGTATCAACGCAAGCAGGCTGTTTCGTGATTACGGTATCCGTTATCAGAACAGCCGCACACACGACGGAAGAAAGGTTTCACTTTGGAAAGAAACCGAGCAGACGGCGTGACAAACGGTGTCAAAGGTGTCAATGTTTTTGAGAGCAGCACGCTGTGAAAAACATTGTCACCATCGTCACACTTTGACACCGGATAAAGTTTAGGGGAGTGTGCAGAGAGTGCCTTTTCAAAGGCGGCTCTTTGGTCTCGCCTGCTGGCTCGGTCGGTTCGCAGGCGTGTGTGCCACCGGCACACGCTCACCCCTCGGAGAGCCTTCGGAGAACGCAAAACCTGTTTACAGGTCGCATTTTTGATGGGTGTACCCGTCAAAAGTGCTTTTGCGTTACTTTTGACAAAAGTAACAAAACCTGAGAATGTTGAAATTTACAGATGGGAGATGAAAAAATGCAGAGAACGATAAGTGCAATGGTCGGTAAAGGCTCGGTCAATCACAATAGCCGAAAGTTCCGAGCAGAAAATGTAGACGGAACTCGTACTCATCTCAATATCGACTACTGCAATGAAAATATAAAGACAGTTTATCACGAATTGTTTGATGAAGCATTGGAAAGATACAATGCCAAGCAGATAAGGTCAGACCGAAAGATAAAAGATTATTATGAAAAAATCCGAAGTTCCAAGCAGGAAAAACCGTTCCACGAAATCATTTTACAGGTGGGCGGTAAGGGAAATATGAACGCCGATACGGAAAACGGAGAACTGGCAAAGCAGATTTTAGATGAATACTATCAGGGTTTTCAGGAGCGAAATCCACAGCTTCGGGTGTTCTCGGCTCATCTGCATATGGATGAAGCTACACCACATCTGCACATAGATTTTGTACCTTTTACCACAGGCAGCAAGCGTGGACTTGATACAAGAGTGTCACTAAAGCAGGCTCTTGCAACGCAAGGTTTTAAGGGCGGCAGTCGTGGCGATACGGAGTGGTCGCAATGGATACAGTCCGAAAAAGAACAGCTTGCGGCGGTGATGGAACGTTATGGGATTGAGTGGGAACATTTAGGCACACACGAAAAACATCTTTCTGTTTTGGATTATAAAAAGCAGGAAAGAGAAAAAGAAGTGGCGGCATTAGGTGCGAAAATCGAGCAGAAACAGATTGAATTTGATGTGTTGTCGGAACGAGTATTGAACTATGATAAGGCAAAAGACGAGCTGTCAAATCTTGAAATAGAGCTTGATACTGCACCGAAATATCAGTTGCCAGAACCAGAGAAATTTATGACTGCAAAGGCATATAAAACCAAAATGGCAGAGCCGGTTGTAAGGAAATTGAAGCAACTTGTCAAAACGGTGCTTGCCCGCTGCTTTGAGGGGTGGGACAACTATCATAGGCTGAATACAGCGAATGCACAGTTATACCGCACCAATCAGCGTTTGGAGAAAGTCAATGAAAGATTGACCGAAGAAAACAAAATCCTAAAAGCAGAAAATAAAGATTACAGCCTGCTCCGTAAGGTTTTTGGTCGCAAACAGATAGATGATTTGTTGGAGCAGGCAAGAACAGTTAAAGGTCGCAAGCGTGATAATACACGATCACGATAGACAAAAATCACAGGAGGAAAAGGAAAATGACAAAGACAATTTTTGAAGAAATGGGCGGAACTTATAGACAGGTGGGTGATTATTTATTGCCGAACATCACAGTACCAGCCGAAGAAGAAATAGAGCCGATTGGTTTATGGGGGAAACGACATGCAAGGCATTTAAAGGAACACTATAAAGTGTTATATATGAACCTGCTGACAAGCGGAAAGCTGCATAGTTATCTTGCAGAAGTCGATAAGCAAGCAGAGGATATGTTTCTTCGACTGGTAAAGGAATATGCCGACAGACAAGATGTGACGGAACAATTAAAGAAAGATAATCCCTACGAATGGATTGGAAGAATGAATAATATTCAGGCTTGTGTGAGGGAAGTTGTAGGAACGGAGTTGATTTACACATAAGCGTTTTACGGTATGGTGCTCCTGCGTTTGCTGGAGTGCTGTGGTTGTGGTTGTAAAGAGGTTGTGAAAGATTGAATTTCGTAATGGTTGGATGTATAATTAGGAAGTGAAAATTTTAATTTGCACTTCCATAAGGTGAAATGTATTGACACAAAAAATACAGTATGATAGTATTGCCATTAGAAGAAAGAAAGGCACATTTTGTGTAAGGTGAGGAAATGATTAATAGATAATTTGATTTAAGTAAGACACATATAGTTATTGAGCCTGTAGAGAATAGGTTTGTTTTGTGTACGCTTAAGTTGGATTATCGCAAGAGGCATTTCCTTTGTTTTCCTTTTGGAAAAGAAATAAGGGTCTATTTAGCGAGTCTATTTTTGCGTATGCAAAAAAGACTCGTTTTTGTGTGTTCAAAATAATAATTGGCTCAGACTTCGAAAAGGAGAAACTTTAATGTTGCAGATAAAAAAATTAAATTTAACACATAAAAAAGACCTGAGAATAATTCTTAATGATTTCAACCTTGTGCTAAATGATGGAGATAAGGCAGTTATTATTGGAGAAGAGGGAAATGGGAAATCGACATTAATGAAGTGGATATACAATCCGTCGCTTGTAGAAAACTATATAGAAGCAGATGGGGAAAGGATAATGGGACACGAACGTCTTGGTTATCTTCCGCAGGAGATGCTCGATGAAGATAAGGAAAAAACAATATACGAATATTTTTCTGAAGAGGAAATATTCTGGGAGAAAACGCCTAAAGAATTGTCTGTTATTGCGGGAAAATTTGGAATGAAAAATGATTTTTTCTACAGTAACCAGACAATGGGTAGTCTTTCAGGAGGCGAAAAAGTCAAGACACAACTTATGAGGCTTTTCATTCGCGATGTTTCTGTGCTGTTGTTGGACGAACCTTCCAATGACATCGACATTGCGACGCTTACATTACTGGAAAAAATCATAAATGACTGGAAGCACATTGTGCTTTTTATTTCACACGATGAAACGCTGATAGAGCGTACTGCCAACATGGTGATACATATCGAGCAGATTATACGAAAAACAAAGGCGAGATATACCGTGGCAAAGCTTCCCTATAGACGCTATGTGGAAGAACGGCTTCATAAATTTGAAATCCAAAAACAGCGGGCACTGAGTGACCGTAGGGAGAAAAAGATTCGCGATGAAAAATATCAAAGAGTTATGCAGAGTGTACAAGGTGCATTAAGAAGTTGTACCAGACAAGCACCGTCTGTTGCCAAAAACTTAAAGGACAAAATGCATACGGTTAAGGCAATGGAACGAAGATTTGAAAAAGAAGATGAAAATATGACTCAGATGCCGGAACAGGAAGAAGCAATCTTTGTCAAATTAGGGGATGAAAACTCACACATTCCCGCAGGAAAAACGGTCATAGAATATGAACTTTCAAAGCTTGTGACTCCGGATGGCAAAAGAATTTTAGCAGAAGGAATTCATTTAAAAATAAAAGGTTCAGAAAAAATCTGTATGATAGGAGCCAACGGGGCAGGAAAAACGACTCTTCTAAAAAAGATAGCGGAAGAAC